>OCTX011775512.1_pt1 | contig 75559 bp, 84 predicted proteins | sample 1539691 | NCBI WGS metagenome assembly OCTX01 (sample SAMN02144231, study PRJEB22623) | gut metagenome | biome: sheep rumen | host: Ovis aries | place: New Zealand
ATAAGTTCTATAATTGTTTCTTCTGTCATTGGAACTGTAAATGAACGTTGAGCCATTCCGCCGTTAGAAGTATATGAAAACTTATATTCTACTGTTAAAGTATTTTCATTGATGGTGGCAAAACCTAATCGAGAATAAAAACCGTCTTCATCAAGTTCTATAATATAGTTTGGAACATTCGTAAGATACTGTTGATACTCCTTCTTATAATTTTCTATAATCTGTTTTGCATCTTTTAAAGTTTCTAACTCCTCAATAAGAACCTGTAATTTTTGTATCTGTTCAGGATACTGTTCTTTATTTGGATAAAAATATTTAATAATATAATCGAGAGGATTATTCTCTGCACTTGCAAAAACAGCCGAAGATACTTCAGCAGTAAATGGAGTTATACTCTTTTTATATGGTCGAATATAATTGTATTCATCTTCAATTACTGTCTCATTTCTTATAACCCTAGTACCAAATAGAGTTTCTATTGATTTAACTTTTTCATCAATATATTCATTAAATTCTTTCTGACTTGTCATCAGAGAATCACATGTAGATTTAATTTTTAAAAAGTCTTCTGAATTATAATAATCTAAAATTCTCTTATTTCTATTATAGATTTTCTGAACTTCTGATTGAATAGACTTTATATAATTTTCAATGACTGACCATTCTTCACCTGAAACATTTTTAACTTTACTAATACTAGTAACTGTCTTTTCAAATAGTTGTGAAATTAAACTATCAAGTTTATCTGAATCTTCTTTTATTACAAGATTATCTTTTGTATTATTTGCTAAATCTATGATTGTATTAATATTGTCATAGTATGATTTTTGTTTTGTAGATAGTAATTCTTTTTCAATCTCTTTAACATACTTATTATATTCTGACTTTGTCATAAGTAATGATGGATTATCTATTAATTCTTTAATTCTTTTATCATCTATAAATAAAGATGATTGTTTTACGCTATTTCCTGCAGAAGACACGTATTCTATTAAAACGTTATATGTTTTTGTTTTACGGATACTTTCTTTAATCTTATTCTCTAACTTATAATATTGAGGATTTTTTTTAAACTTTATAGTGTTATCAAGAAAACTTTGTAAATAATTTCCATATTCGATTTTATCCTCTAAATATGTTAAGACAGTTTTTGGTGAAATATTATTGTCCTTAAAATACTTAATATCTGTATAGTCTGTAACAGCTTTTGAACTTTTTACTCTTACTTTGTAATCAAACTCATTAGCATATTCCCACTCAGATAATCCAAGTGCATCTAATACTTCTTTTTCTAATTGTCTATAGTTCTCTTGTTCTATTTCTAATTTTCGTTTATATTCTGATTCTTTAACTTTTTTAGATATTTCAGACAATAATATTATACCAATTACTACAATAAGTATAATAAACAATTGTGCCCCGCCACCAGATACTGCACCAATTCCTACAAGAATAATTAAAAATAACATACATAAAAATAACGTAAAAGTTGACATCTTCGATTCCTTTCTATATTTATTTTCAGATGATATATAGATATATATTGCAACAATTATTAAAAATGTTGATATAAATTCAATTATTATAACTGGATATTCTGTCATTTAACTGCCTCATTGTGAGTTAACCTTTTAAATGTTAAGTCCTCGATTCTTTCTTTAATTGGTTTTGAACTACATATAAATCTACCAAAGTTTGTGAAATTATGCCTATTAATAAAATCAACACATTCTTTTGATATGTTCATTTCTTTATCGGGTTTTCCAGTAACTAAACCAAGACAGATTGTCGAGGTAATAGGAAAAAAGAAATCGAACTGTGAATTTATACTGACTAACCATAAAACAGGGTTAGAACAATTTAAAACAAAGTTTTCTGAAGTAGTTCTATAGATTACCAAATTCTTATCTTGAATAACTGGAAACATAAATTTATATAAAATCCAATTTACTTCTGGTGAACTTTCACCCCAAATAAAACTAGCAAGTTTTGTATATCTATCGATATCATTTTTACTTAGATTTAGATTTAATTCTTGACTGGACTGTTCCAACCATTCACGAACGGTGTTCATAGCAGCAGGAGTTCTTAAAATTTGTAATGCAAATAACAAATAGATAAATGCTTCATCTCTATTCGTTAACGTTTTCTTATTTATTATTTTAAAAATAATTTGCTCCCAATTTGGTTCTAATGCCCTTGCAAAGACCTTTTCTATAGCATTTCTTTCTTTTTGGTCAATAATACCTTCTTCTGTATATAATTCATATAAGTTACGTTGATGACATATATTTTCTATATCCGCTATATATTCACTATCTTTTTCTTTATCATACACATACGTAAAATATTGAATCTTGTTATTATTTTTCTTTTTCTGTTTACATGCATGATTTTTTAATATCATCTGCGGTGTAAAATGTTCTTTTTTAGTAATATTTCCCAAAAATAAGTACCTCCAAAAATAACTATTCCCGAATAACGCTAGCCTAATAGGAAATATATCCAGAGTAAGAGCCTGCAAGTTCTACTGAGTTGTTAGGTGTTTTATTTATTAAAGTTCAAATATAATACTATTTGCCTGGTCCTGATTGGCTGATTTTTCAGACGTCAGTTGATAGGGCGGATTACCTATACAATAATCAAATTTCATTATTTTTATTTCCTTTCATTACATTACCTCTCAAAAATCTATTTAATATGCTTCTCTATATAATCAATTTCGGCAGTACTAAGTTTATATTTTTTATACAGTTGGAAACTTATTTCAGAAATATTATCTGCCCAATTTATCTCGGAACTATCTGTGAAATTTTCTAATGGAACCAATTTATATACATTTGCCCCTAAACGATGACTGGCTTTTAAAACCCCTACTAAAAATCTAACAAACTTCGTTGATAAATATTTTTGAACCTTTTGAGCATCACTATAATTTTTATAATTTCCAAAAATCATAAAGACATCTGATGTTATTGTATTTGGTTTACTTATTAAAACTTTACCTAGAATACTAACAGGTTTAGTATTGTTTAATATTCCTGCATTACCATTTACGCTAGATGTATACACAAAATAATTTTGTAATAATTCTTCATTTGAAATTTCATTTTTATTTATGTATTTAATTACATCATTTGCACAATATACTGCTATATTATTTTTACGGTCCTTAACAGTATTTAATTTAGTATTATCTAATTTAAGTTTATTTATAATGGAGGTTATATTATCTTTAGATTTTACTTTATTAACTATATTTGATATTATAGTATCAGTTAAAATTATATCAATTGTATCATTAAATAACGGTCTATCTTCAGTAATCGAAGTATTTTCATCAATAATGTTTGTAAATTTTACATTACCGTTATATTCAGAATCATATAAAAAATAACTAATTGCTCCACTTATATCTGCATTAGGAAATATATCTTTTGAGTTACTATAATTCACTATTGATTTTAAATGATTAGTTTTCATAAAATTTCTTAAATCAATATAAGCAGAATCCTTTGATTCACCATTAAACCATCTTGATGGTGTTATCATAACAATCTTTTTTGATATTGCTGCTGAATCTATTATAAAATATGGATATATTGATTTAGCATTTCTCAAATTAGTTCCTGCATCTGAATTATAAGGCGGATTTCCTATGCAAACATCAAATTTCATTATTTTTATTTCCTCTCATTACATATAGTAAACTTCTAATTCATTGTCTAAATTACTACTCATTAAACAACTAACAACCACCACTATTATCATTATTTAATTCACAATCATTATCAAGATAGCATTCAATTATTTCGTCAATTGAAGTATCATCTAACAAATCTTTCCTCTGATAAACAAATTCAATATTATATTTAGTTTTTGAATTTACATCAATTTTTATCTTATTTTTAGTTGAGTTTATTTTATAGTATGAGGTTAATGGTCTACATGCATAAACATTAGGTATATTACAACGTTCTCTATATAGTGATTCATTATTATTAATTTTACGTACTTTACGGTAAGTGCACACATATTCCTCATTAGGGTAAGGGTCGTACCAACTATATAAAAACAATACACCAACACCAACAATAAATATTATTAAACTTGCTAGTATAATTAATATCTTTTTTAATGTCTTTTTCATTAGTAATACCTCCATTTGTCTCTGGTATTATCAGTTACATAATCTGCAATCTCTAAAAAATCATGTACCTTTTCACCAGGCTTAGCAATCCTATATAATTAAATATTCTCTTACAGATTAACTTTAAGATATCTGAACTCTAAAATACTGTCTTCAGATTTAACATTCCAGTCACGAATTTTGGCGTAGGTATTATTGGTAAAAGGGATGACATCCTTGAGACCATCCATCTGCCAGAAATTCCATAATACGATGTCAACAATTTCATCGAGAAGTTTTTTATCTGGTTGTTTTCCCCATTTATCAACATAAAAAGAAATAAAACAACGAATGACATTTACTCGAGCAATAAAAAGATTATCTCCCTGAAACTCATAGCCATAAACTGATTTCATAGCAGTCTTTGTCCAACGAGTCCATTCTTTTTTATCATCGATATTTTTATTTATTGCTGAAAGTTTACGGTCGAGAATTCCAATTCTCTTATCAATCTCTATATCCTCACCACTGACCGTATCATAGTTACTTGTTATGTATGGGGCTTCTCCACAGGTAATTTCCAACCAAGTAGAAGAAACAAGTTTTTTCCAATCCTTCGGAGGTTCACACATATTTATCATCTCATTGCATACCCAAGAAGGTGTAAATACTTCTGCTTTATCTTTTGTTCTTGCTTTTTGTTTTTGCAGTGACTTGTAGACTCGAGGAGAAAGTTCTCTCGATTCCAAAAGAACTCGAACACTTTCTTCGGTCATCGGTTCTCGAGCATCACAATCATAGGAATCAGTACCAAAAATAATCTCTTTATCAGTAGTTCGGTCAATAACAAGTTTTGAAATATATTTATAAAGTTTATCATTCGGCATAATAAAAGAATCAATATCCTCATTGATTACCTTACGATTCAAATTTAATTTTTTAATTTTCTTTTCACTCTTCTTTGTTTCTTTTCCTGTTTTTAAATCAAACAATCCCATTTAATTATTTTCCTTTCCAAAAGAACTAATTTTTCATTGTTCGTCATCTTTAATTTTATCCTTATATTTTTTATAAAATTGTAACGCCTTTTTGATGTATTCGTATTCTTCTGCTGTTGCAACTTCAATTGTTACGTAAGGTTCTGGTTTTTCTGTCCACTGTCCAGTTTCATCGTCAAAATAAATTTTAATAGTTTTTTCTTCCAATTTTTAATCCTCCAAATAATTAGACATATCTAAATGTTCATCGAACTTAATCATCAAATCATAAATCGTATTTATCTGTTCTTTAGTCAATTTCATTGGTGCAGTTAAATATGTTCCTGTTGAAGGTAAAAATCTCGTCGCACACCAACCTTTCTTTAGTAATAAATCGAAGGCATTATCCATCGTAAAATCTTCGGTAATATTCCATTTATCTTTATTCATTAGACAAAGATGATAGGCTTTGATATTATGACCACCAAAATCACAAGAATAGAAATCTCCGTTAGGTGAAATAAGACCCTCAAATTTTTCTAAATTGTCTGGATAAATATTATAGTTAATGTCTTCTTTCGCTTGTTCATTAAACCATTCTGCTGTAAAAATTTCTAATTCTTCTTTATTTTCCTTATGAGTTGAATTGATTAAATCTTCGAAATATTTCTTATCTTTGACAGCTATGACTCGTCTAAAGCCGAGCATATTCTTCTTGGGAACGTCTGAGTTACTCTACTCACTTATTTGTGAGGTACCATCCTAAGACTAATTTACCAGGGTGCTGCCTTTCCCAAGTATGTTTATTTGCTACATACTCAAAGCATAATTTAAAATATTTATTGCTGCATTTATATCTCTGTCATGATATGTGCCACAATCTGGACAGACCCAATTTCTAATACTTAAATCAGTCACTATGTCTGCATGGTAGCAACCACAAACTGAGCAAGTCTTACTACTAGCATAAAATCTTGGAACTTGCACAAATTGTTTCCCATACCATAAGCATTTATATTGTATGAAATTAAGCAATTGAGACCAACTTACATCTGAAATTGAATAAGCCAACTTATGATTTTTAAGCATACCTTTGATATTTAAGTCTTCAAATGCTAACAAATCATACTCATTTATCAATTGACAACTAAGTTTATGATTGAAGTCTTTTCTTTGATTTGCAGTATGCTCATGTATTTTCGCAACTTTTCTCTTCTGCTTTTGATAGTTCTTTGCTTCACTAAGGTCAATTCCTGCTTTCTCTAATTTGATTCTCATCTTTGAAAGTTTTCGTTGTGCCTTAGCTAATTCTTTTGAACTATTTCTACTAAACTTAGGAGGTGTAATTTTAGTACCATCTGAACCTATCAATAAATCAGTTAGGCCTAAATCAAAACCACCTTGTTTACCTGTTTTAGGTAGTTCACTTACTTCTGTTTCTATACAAAGACTTGCATAGTATTTATCTGTTTTGGTTTTTGTGATTGTTATACTTAGTAATCTATAATCTTTAGGTAATTTCATAGGTTTAGTTGCAACCAGTCCAACTTTTGACAACTTAATATGCTGTACATCATGGATATCAGTTCTACCACCATTATATGGACTTCTATAAGATTGCTTACTAAATTTTTTAGTCTTAAATTTAGGAAAACCAAAGTGCTTTTGGTTCTTAAAATAATTATCCATAGCCCTATTAAAATCTCTTACAGATTGTTGCAATGCAGCAGCTTCAACATCTTTTAACCAAGGAAATTCATCTTTAAGAGAAACAAGTCTAAGAGTTCTATTTTTAACATTGGTAAAATGTCCCGTGTCTTTATATGCCTGATTAGATTCAGCTAAAGTTTGATTATAGATAAATCTATAGCAACCAATAGTTTTATCAATTAGAATTCTTTGTTCTATATTAGGATAGATTCTAACTTCTATACCTTTAGTTACTTTCATAGACTACTTCTCCTTTCCTTGATTAATTATATATTCACGTAATGTCTTATTATTAACATTACCGATAGTACTTATGAAATATCATCTAGTCCAACGCCACATACCTGACCAATAGTATTTTGACATTCTTAATATAATTAAATATTATTAGATGCTTACATATGCTCATTTCTCCTCAAAAAAACTAATTTTTCTTTTTAAATATAATCGGATAATCACATTGAAGTTCTGTATCACGAGCAAAGACATAGAGAGAAAAACCATCATCGTTTTCCCTTACCACACTAAAACGAAAATCATCACTGAAATTATCTGTAATATATTTTATCATCTCTTTTGCCTTATCATTTACATATTTTTCACTCATACCAAAATTTCCTGGTGAATAGAGTTCAACCCAGTTTTTAAATTGCAATCTCTTTGGTTCATAGTCGGCATAGGCTTTACATACCTTATCATAGGCAGTTTTCAGTTCTTCGAGAGTATGAGGATACTTACTGAATTTTCCCCGATTTTCAACTTCTCTTTCAACAGCATTATAAAAAAGATTTCCTGAATTGATATTTACAGTAATTTCATTTTCTGGAATTTCCTGATAATCAAGATACATATTATATTCTTCTTCGGTAAAGTTGCCATCATGAGAATCTGGTTCAGAATCAAAAAACCATTCTGCCCATTCAGACACATAGTAATCATTGAAAGTTTTTTCTATCCAATCATCGTCCACTGTAACAGTACGAAATTTAGCAGAAACATCTTCATCTCTGTTTACATAATAATTTATTGCCTGACGATGAAGTTCTCGAATCTCTTTATCCATGTCTATGCCTCCCTTATCAATACAGTTATATTATATCACAAATTGGAAAAATAAACAATAAAGGCGATAGATATACACAACGCCTTTACTTTTATATTACTTTTCTGACAAAGAAAAATATAAATTTATTTTATTTTTTTAACAATGGTTGAAACATTATCTGTCAAAATATTACACAATTTAATCATTGTATTGAAGGAATTTTCAACACAATCCTGATATGTTTTTTCTCTTTTTTCAAATTGTTTTCCATTGATGAATCTTTCAACCTCAGAAAGATTTCTATAGGTAGCATCTTCAAAGAAATCATATGACCTATAATTTATTTCCATTATATCAAACATAAAAAGAAATTCAAAATCATGTTCCAAATCTTTTATTTTTGCCCAAAAATAATCATTATCATATTCAATGGAAATATTTGACTTAAATTCAATTTTTTTATAACCATTCTCGTTCAGTTTTGCATTTTTCAGTTTTTCTTTCAACTGAACATTTGAAAGAAATACAGATTCAAGATTTTCTTCTACTTTTTTAAATCCTGCTAAATAATCATAGTTCATAATTTTAGTCTCCTTTTACAAAAAACAATTAAATAAAAAGAAGTCCTGCAATGATTCCTCCAATGAAACCACCTGCATGACCTGCCAGAGAAACACCTGGCATAAAACTGACAACGATATTTGGTATAATCATTCTTGCAAGCAAATAGGCATCAGTCGAATCCCATTCACCATCATCCTTATAAAGAAGCACAGCAAAATAACCCATGATTCCAAAAACAACTCCAGAGAATCCGACAGTATATCCTTCTGTAAACATAACAACAGAAAGACCCGAAAATATCAGAGAGAAAAGAATAGCAAGACTATAGGATTTCTTTGATGTGTTGAGTTCACAATAGGTTCCGAGATTCACAAAAGAAATGAGGTTTGCTGCAATATGTTCAAAACCACCATGCATCAGAGCACCACTGAGAATTCGATAAAATTGCCCCTGTTTGACAGCACTCGGAAGCAAAGCAAATTTTTCCACTGTTACAATATTCATCAACTGAAGAATGAATACGATGATACAGAGAACTGTCCAGAAACCAGTAATGAAAAAATTATTGTTTCTTTTCATAGGATACTTCTCCCAATGGGAATTCGACAACTTTGTTTTCCTTCAGACTCTTCTGCACATCGATGATACGCTGATTGGTCGAACCACGGAAAGCAAGGGTAATATCCCGCTGAGCCAGAATAAATTTTCCATCGACAACAACATCGACATAATTCAACAGACTCAAATCCTTAATTTCATCCCAATCATAACCAGTATATAACCAGATACTCTTTTCAGGCAAAATTGTCTTCAAAGTACGAACAAGATTTTCAACATCTTCCCTATTATCCACCATCAAAGGGTCACCACCAGAAAGAGTCAAACCATCAATCTCATCCTTACTCAATTCTCTAATCAGAATATCCATTGTTTCCTGAGTAAATGGATGTCCAAAATTCTTATCCCATGATTCGGGATTATGACAACCAGGACAGGCATGAGAACATCCAGAAACAAAAAGAACTGTTCTCCATCCTAAACCATCAGCAATACTTGTTTTATAAATTCCACCATAATTCATATTATATAACCTTCCCCATATAATTTTCTTTCATTGTTTTAGCTCCTTCTCTTTATTTTTAAACGACCTGTCTTTTACAAGACAGCTTTCGATAAATTCTTTTCCACAATATTTCCGATATTCACTACAATCGGTAATTATTTCTACTCCATTATCTAACATACAACGATGTTTTGCCTCATACAAATCATCCTGATTTCTATCAAAGGGATTTATCATTTTTCCATCTTTGAAGAAATGTTCTCCTTTGATTTCAACGAGTCTGCCATCGACTCGAAAATCGGGAAAATAGGCATGTTTTTTACCGTTCAAATAATAGAACAGTTTACAAGGTTCACATTCGATGACAAACCCATTATCTACATGATATTTATAGAATACCAACTCATCGGCAGAATCGAAAAAGTGATTGTCATAGAAATATCTTTTATATCTAACATTCTTGAAATATTCTGTTCTGGAAATATTATCTTCGCCATATTTTTCCAGACAAGTCTGTTGCATCTTTTCTCTTACATGCACATCACTTGCTGGAGCAGACCCACCATATTTTTCCTGACAGGTATTCTTTGATTTTTCCCGATTATTGAAATGAGCATCGTTATATCTTTCTATTTTTGTAATTTTAGCTTTCTTTTTGAACTCATCAGTCTGAATATAGTAATAACCATTTTTCTCATGAAATTTATTTATTGCATTAACTGCATTTTCATGATAGAATTCATCACCATATTTTTCTTTTATGGTTTTCTTTCTTTTCTCTATTCCTTTGGCATAAGAATTATTCTTTCTTGCAGTAGCAATCGCCTTCTGATGTGATTTTTTTATATAACCAGGATTTTCTTTTTCTTTCTTAGCCGAAGTATCTTTTCTCTTCTTTACAACAGAATCCCACCATTCGGTGTCATTCTCTCGTTTCTCTTTTAATTTTAAACTTCGCTTCCTGAAAATCTCATCTAATTCTTCCTTCGATTTTCTTCTCTGAATTTTTTGCTTAATTCCCTGAGAACGAAGATAGTTAAGTTCACAGAGTTTTCTACAGAATTCAGAATCATTCTTCGGAATAAACAATTTACCGCAAAACTTACAGACCGCCAATCTGTCAACTCTAAGATATATTCTCTTTAAAATTTCCCGATAATTATTTTTCTCAATAAAATCATCGTATCGACTTAAAAGATAATTCTGAATTTCAGAACTTTCTCCAACCATCTTTTCCCAAGTCGGTTTAAGTCTTCCCGTGACATCGAAAAATAATTCTTTTATTTTATTATCATTTACCATTAAACCCTCCTACATACAGGTTTTATAAATTATGGCTGAATCATGTAGGTATTCTTATCTCGTTTGGGTCATGACTCCCTCCGCTACCCATAATAATAAACTATTCAATAATGCCTAGATGTTTTACTCGATGTTCAACTTCATCCTGTTTTCCTAAATTGAATGATGTCTTATAATCATTAGTCAAATAGCCAGTCACTCTTCTGAGTCTCTGAATATAATGACTTCCACATTTAGGACAAACATCATTTATCTCACCTGAAAAGCCGCATTCCATACACGTATCAAGTTTGATATTTAGGGCAAAATATGGAATATCATGTTCCATAGCATAACGAACAAGAGTTTCTAGAGCATCAATATTATGAGATGATGCTGAATCAATTTCAACATAGGTAATACATCCTGCATTTGAATATCCTGTCAATTGACTTTCAATATCAATCTTTTCAAATGGAGTCATATCATGCCAAACAGGAACATGCATCGAATTTGTAAAGAACTCTTTATCAGATACATTTTCAATGACTCCATATTTTGCTCTGAATTTCTTCAGTGCAGTATGACATAAATTCTCAGCTGGAGTGTAATATACACCAAAATTTAATTTATATTCTTTTTTGAACTCAGCACATCTTGTATTGAACAGTTGTTCAATTCTCTTTGCGAGTTCCATTCCCATATCAGTTGTTTGGTCACAACCGATAAGTAATTGTAATGCTTCAGCTAGGGCCAACTGGCCGATTACGATGGTACCGTGTTTCAAGGCACTTTCAATACCTTCTTCAGGAACATATCCTAACATAGTTCTGTTACCATACATAAAACTTGCAGAAGCTGGAGATTGTGAACAGATATGTTTATATCTTTCGATGAGCATATCTTTTGCTTCATGAATTTTCTTATCAAGAAGAACCATGAATTTTTCCACATCTCTATCTGCTTCCATTGCAATCGTCGGTAAAATAATTGTAACTGGACAGATGTTTCCTCTTCCATCTTTCTGAGCTGCTGAGAAATGTTCAACTTCGGATATCTTTCCGTCTTTGAGAATTTCTTTAATGTGTTTCTCAAATTCACAGAAATTAATATCTAACCCGTTGGAAGTTCTGCAACCCATGGTGCTAAATATTTCTTGAGGTCTAGCTTCATCTAAAACTTTGACTTTCTTTGCTGACTCTTCATCCAAACTCAAACCCAATTCATAGGCATCTTCAGGATTCTCTTCAATCCATTTGACCACCTTGGCATAATCTTCTTCAGATAGTTTTTCCAGAATTTTTCTCTTATTTTCTCTATCGGTCAGACGAGCATTAACATCAACAGACCAATCGACGTTGGCATAGTTAGGATAAATTCTCTTACTTGTCGAATATAATGCTTTTCTGAATAAATCATAATTTGGTGTTCCTTTTCTGTCATTGACACCTTTCATATATTGGAAAATTCCACATGGGAAAATTGGTGTTTTATGTAATGGACCAACTCCATCGATAGATGCATCCAACAAACCATTGGTAATCATTCGACCTTCCTTCAAAGTACATGTTCCATAGTTGATAGAACTGAAAGGCAATTGTTGTCCACTTCTACTTTGTAAGGTATTGAGGTTGTGGTAAAGAGCTTCGCAACCCTGATGAATATCCTTGTCGGTCATATCGACTGCATAATTGTAGGCTTTTTCATCCTTATAGAATGATTTATCTTCGATGGATGTTTTTGCAACGATTTCATCGGAAGGTTTTTTCCAATTGACTCCGTTGATATATTTCATACCATCTCGATAATGTTTTGCAAATGAATATCGAACATAAGGTACCATTGTCCAATCCAAATGTGTAGCCGAGACACCACCAAATTGCTGTAATGATTGTAACTGAATGATAACAGCAACAAGTTGAAGAGCTGTATTGATACTACGAGGACTTCTAACATCTGCCTGTCTCGTATAGAAACCTTTTTTGAGAATGGAATCAAATGGGATTGACAGACAGTTGTGATTTCCTGCTGAATAACTGTCGAGGTCATGAATATAGATTTCATTGTTGTTATGGTTATCTCGAGACATCTTTGACATACGATTGGTCAAAGCATCATCTTTCAACATGATACTCGCAGCCTCGTTGACTCTTCCACTGAAAGATTTTTCGTCAAGGTTGGCATTTTGATTTTCGATATTGACACCATCTAATTTCTTTTTGAAACTTTTGATAAGTTCCGAATTGTAGAGTCGTTCCTGTTCTTTCTCATAATGATATTGAATGTACTTTCTTGCAATATCTTTATAAGAGGAATTCATCAATTTGTCTTCGACCATTTTTGAAATCTCATCTACTTTGATGGATTTAATGTCGAGATTGTTTACCTGATTTTCAATATCAGAAGAAATTCTTTTTATTACTGTACTTGGAATTTCCTGATTTGCGGCATCGGCAGCCTTTAGAATTGCAACTTCAATTTTCTCACGGCTGAAGTCCTGATACTTACCGTTATGCTTTTTAACACGCATACCTATTCTTTACTCCTTCCTAAATTAATTTTTTATTACATCAATCAAAAAATTTAAAAACCAATAGAGTGCAACTAATATCCAATAAACAGGTATTGAAGATGTCACACCGATATATAACGATAAAATGGTTAAAATTAATTTTAACCATGTCACATATTTCTTTATTGTTTTTTTACCTCATTACATAATTTTTGTTCTTCGAGGAACAATACCATATTTTGCACATAGGTCTTCGTAGAGAGCAAATTCTCTTCTTCGGAAGTCCTCATATTCTTCTTTATCTTTTTCTCTTGCTTCAAATGTTCGTTCTTCGAGATTCAGATAAAATTGAAATTTATTCTGATAAATAGGATACTTTGAATTCTTCATTGCATCTTCCAGCAATTCAAATCCATATTTTTTCTTGAGTTTTTCAATGTCCTCATTTAACATAAATGAATCATTAACTATTTCACTTTCTTTAAATTTTTTCATAAATGCCTCACGATACAATTCATTAAACCGTTTCCAGAAAAGAGCATTGGCATTATAAAAATTATTACTTAACTCACATTCAATTTCTGGGTTATAAATTGTCTCTGCAGCAGTTATAAAAATAAGGTCTTGAAATTCCTCATTAGTAAATTCTTCATTAAATTTATTTTCACTTGGAGTTACTGTATTATTTGGCATAATATCTACAGCCTCTTCAATACATTTTAAAAACTCATCATCCAATTTACTTTTCAGACGGGCATTCATCGTAAGTTTATTTGCATAAGTTCCTAAAACAGAACGAACATAACTGTTTGGATTTTTAATATAATTTTTAAACCATTCTTTTTGTTCATCTACTGTAAAATTTTCTGGAATCCCAAGGAGTTCAAACGTATATTTAGCAGGAACTGTCTTAAAGTAATTGAAGTAAGTATAATCACTCGTATCATCTTTTACCTTGAAATATTTTTCTATGACTTTATTATCGACAGGTATTATTTCCAGTGGTTCTTTTAGACCTGCAAATCCCCACTCTTTGACCGATTCAAAAATACTATTAAATATATTTAATTTTGCTAATTCTTTTTCCATTATATATACATCTGCTCCTTTCTAAATTTTCTTTAAAAAACAGAAATTGGACAAAAAGCCCTTCTCCACTTTTATATTTTATTATTCTTTAGATTTTCTCGTACTTCCATGAGTAGTTTTCCGAGATGATTTTCACCAACACCTGTTTTATTATCAACACCCCAAAATGTATCGTGCCAGTAATTACCTTCGAGAAGTTCAGCATTTTCTGTTGCCAAAAGTTTTTCTCCAAGTTCAGGATTTCTTGTAAACTTATCTATCAGGATTTGTTTCATGATGTCAAGACGAATATCATTCCAATCAGAACGGAGTTTTACTTTTCGTCCGAGACGCTTTGCTTTTCCTGCTTTAATATTAGTGAATTGGATTCTTTCTTCTTTATTCTCACATTTCATTGCCTGGTATGCAGCCTCGGAATTTGGATACTGAAGACCTTCTATGACAACAGGACAATCATAAAAATTACTTAAAAATGCAAATTCACCATCAAAAAGAGATATTTTATTCATACTTTAATTATATCACTTTCGGATAAAAATGTCCACATAAAAATTATACATCTTCTTCAGTCCAAATTATCTTTAGATTGGGATTCAATTCTTCAACCTGTTTTTTATAATCTGAGTATTTATCATATTTGAGATTATTGACATCAACGATAGTATCATTGACTAATACAACATAGTGATAAGAAAATATTTCAAAATCTCCTCGATACGGTATTTTCATATTTGTTACCATGGGATGAAAATTTTCAGCTGTAATTCGTAATGCCTTTGATTTAATTTTAAAATCTTTTAAATAATCTACGAGCCAATCTGCTAATTCCGAACAATCTGTACTTGGATTATCGATATTCTCCCGATTTTCTTCTATAAATTTATTTACAGCAGCAGTTAATTCCATGAGTCACCTCTTACTTAAAAGCATTCGAGTATTAAGACAGAGTTTTACCGAATCATCAAGATGTTCAAATAATTCACCATCGAAAACTTCATCGACCAGACCTGCGATGAGACCTTCATATTGTTCTTTAGACATTTTATCTATATATTCTCTTATTTCATCATCTTCTTCATAGAGATATTCAACCTGATTTTCTACGATATTTGCAAAGACATTGAATTCTTCAGCAGCATTATATTTAGCAATTCTTTCCATAGTTATTCTTCCTCTTTTCTCTTCACACAGACATAACGATAACCGTCATCATCGGTCGACCAATAATCGTATGTTACCTTACAGTTTAATGCATCTTCGGAAAAATCATCCTCATCATATCCCCAATGACCTTCGAAGATGATATTATTGAATCCAAATTCCAAAACTTCTCTCAGAGTCAAATCACCAGATTCAATACTGTGAATAGCGTCATCAAATGCATCATTAAATCTACCTTCAAGTTTATATATTTTTTCTTCAGTCATATATCATATCTCCTTAGGTAAGTTAATCTATTTTAACTTTTAATAAATATCCAAAGGAACCGCCATCATTTCTGGCACCAATATATCTGACTTGTTTAGCAAGGATTTCCTTAGGTATTTCATCGATGGAACCTTCAAAAACAGGAATTTCTTTAGAATCGTTAACTCGATAAAAATATATTGGGTCATATTGGCTGACAACATCAAGTAAATCATTTACTAGCATAATTTAATCCTCCAATATTTTAATTTCCTTTTTTATATTTAATATTTAATTTTCTAAGTTCTTCGGCCTCAATATATTCAACACCATATTCATCACGATTGTTAGGTGAACCGTTTCCTTCAGTGCCTTTAAGATATTCAAATCTTTCCAAATATGCCTTATATCTATTTACGATTTTTAAAATTTCATCTTCGGTCATACACTTTAAATCTTCAAAAGCCAATTCACTATCACTGCCATCATAATGCAAAGTATTAATTGCATCGATTTCTTCGGTTACATAATAACCATAGAAAATAGTTGTATCATCTTCTTTTGGAAGTCCTTTAAATCTTCCCAGAGCAGATTCTCTCATTTCATCTTTAGCAACTGCTTCGATACGACATTTTTCGGCAACATAAGTTGGATTAATATCAAATTCAATATAATTATCTCCACTGCCAACACCGATGGTCATTTCACCTCTTTCAGGGAAATCAAGGATTTTAATCTTAGAACCTTCTTTAATTGTTGCAATCTTTTGAGCATCTCCGTTACGAACACCAAGACCTGCTTTTTTTAAATCTTCAACGGTAAGAGCATAATCCTCTAAAAATTCATTGAAATTTTCATCTTCTGTAACAATCAAAGGGTCAATTAAAGTTACAGTAGGTTCATATAACTCTAAAAAATGTTTGTTGTTTCCATTGAGTAATAGTTTCATAGTTTTAATCTCCTTTATATATTTTTTAGTTAGAAAATCAATTTTATATCTTTGTGTATTATTAAATATGACTAAAAACCGACCTTCACAACTGAATTTTACTTAAAAAATAAAAAAATGTCAAATTTTTTGATTATAAATATTATATATATTAATATATAATATTTATATATATTACTTTATATATTATATATTTTATAAGGGCTCCGCCCTCCCTCCATAGCCCAATAGGTGCTGTATCTTGTCGATTTTCTTTATAACGAAGTAACGTAACAAGCATAAATTTATGTTTTTTTAATAGAAAACTACGGTTTCGTACCCCAGATTCAACCCTATGAATTGGGAGTAAACCTAAAAACTGAAAAATATTGGTATGTTTGGAGTTCAATAAAACAACCTTCATCGCTGACCGACTCACCTGTCACAATCAACTATTGTTTAAATTATCTTAAATACACTCTGCTCACGTATTTGTTAGTAACAACCTCGACAGGCTTTGTTTGTGATGTATGATTTCCTTAGATAGAGCTTTGTGCCATAGTTGACCATGTTTCGTCCATGGGTCACCGAGATTGGTTTATCAACCATCCTCACATAGTAGAGAAACCCCGAAGGGTTGGCTGCTTAATTTTGCGAGCTGTCATGTTGCAGCCCATAGATTAAAACTAGTGTAATAGCGTTTATCTACAAGAAGATATAATAAAACATGATTTTTACATCGGCAGCCAAACGATGTCTAGAAAAACTTATTTTATCTTCTCCTTATATCAATTAAATATGACTAAATTAAAAATCAATTGACTTTAAAATTAAAATTTTGTATAATAATATCAGGGAGAAAGAGAAATGAAAGATTTAGAAAAAATGTTCGACACTGCACTTGATATTGTTTCCTATGTCATTGGCAGAGAAAATATTGAAACTATTACAAGACCGATTAGTATCAATCGCAGAGCAAAATCTCGTTGGGGTTCATGCACCCGTTCCAAAGTCGGAATTCATAAAATTGAAATCAGTTCTCGTATTCTCGAAGATTCTGTTCCCGATGATGCAACGATGTCAACAATCATTCATGAAATACTTCATGCCTGTAAGAATGGAAGTGGTCATCGTGGTCAATGGTCAGTCTATGCAGATATGATAAATAGAAAGACACACTATCACATCACAAGAACAACTTCGGCTTCCACCTTTGGTATTACGGTTGAAAAAGTAAATATCAATCGACACAAATATGGATGCAAGTGTGAAACCTGTGGTAAGATTATCTATAAATCAAAGATGACGAAATTCATCAAAAATCCGTCGGTATATATTCACCGTAATTGTGGAGGTCATTTCATAAGAGTCATATGAAAAATATAGAAAAATTATTTAATCGGGCAATGAAGGTTGTCTCAAAATATATTGGAAAAGAAAATATTGGAAAGATAACTGAGTTTTATATCAATGATAGACTTACGGATTCCTGGGGTAAGTGTGCTTATTATGATGATACTGATACCTATGCAATTGAGATTAATGCAAAAATTCTCGATGATAATATTCCCGATAAACCTGTAATGGAAGTATTCATTCATGAAATTCTCCATGCTTGTAAAGGGGGATTAACCCACAGAGGAAAATGGAAGGAATATGCAGAAATCATAAATCATAACACAAAGTATCACATTCAGGCAGAAAAAGAACTCGATGAGTTTGGTCTGGAAAAGAATGCCAAATATTTAGTTGTCTGTGATAAGTGTGGCGAAAAGGTCTACAAGAATCGTATGTGTAAGTTTGTACAGCATCCAGAACTCTATGAACACATCGGTTGCGGAGGAACATTTAAAAGAGTCTTCTGATAGTCATATTTAATTAATATGAAAAGTATAATTTTAAACATCGAGAAATCGGTGTTTTTTAAATTGGAGAGGAATGTTAAATGATAAAGATATTTGATAGTATTTGGTTAAATGGTCTGATAGGCATGGTCATTGTAGTCGTCATTACCATTGAAAACATAGTATTAAATCGAAGAAAGACTTTTACGGTCATGATGCTCGACCAACTGTTCTGGGGAATATTGGCAGTTATTCTATTTGGTTGGCCTGTCCTTCTTCTATTGATACCAAGTGTTCTTTTGTTGGGATACATGAAGTTTAGAGACCGTTTCGATGAGGAGTATTCCTATCTTGATTACAGTGAGGGCATTTTCAGTATTTCAAAAGTTATCAATGAATTTAATCTTAAAAAAATGAAAAAGGATAAAATTATTGTTGGACAAATTGTTCCTGTCAATTATTATGATATTCCAAATAATATGAAGGCAATTCCTCTATCAGATACAGTTCTTTCTGGCAGTATGCTTTTGACAGGTTCGACAGGTTCAGGAAAATCATCAACCCTCAAATCATTGATGATTCAGGCTGCCAAGAAACATAAGATGGTATTCTTCTTCGATTACAAAGGTGAGACTGATATTCTCGATGACCTGGAATCTGTTGCTCATCAGTTGAACATTCCTTACTATGAATTTAGTACAAGACGCTGTGACTTTACCTATGACCCACTCGTCAATCTGAATGAGACAGGTAAAGTAGAAGCTCTGATGAATACGAGAAGATGGGCTGCCGACGGTGCTGATGAACATTATAAATCTCAGGCACAGTTGCTGTTTCAGGATATAATCTCTGCCTATGAAGATTACCGTGAAGGTATTCAGGAAGAGAAGAAAGAAAATTATATTCTTGGACTTTATCGTTTTGCCAGAGGTGTCTATCGTGCCAGTGCTACGGAAAAAGACGGTTATCAGACTCTCGTAAGACAGTTGGAGATTCTCATAACTTCGAGAGCAAAAGAATTGTTCGATGCTCACAGTAACAAACCTGTATTCAGTTTCGAAGATGATAAACCAAAAATTGTAGCATTCAGTTTCATAAGTAGTAATAAAGCATTAGCTAATTATCTGAGTTCATTCATCTATCAGGATTTGATGGACAGAGGAACAAGAAGAACATATTCACCAAAAGCGCTGTTGGCTATTGATGAGTTTGGTACTCTGGAAAATAGTACAATTATCAAAGACCTGCTGGAAAAAGGTCGTTCAGGTGGTATTCAGACAGTATTCAGTGTTTTGGATATCAATCAGATTGTCATGACCAGCGGACAGGCATTCGTCCAATCAATTCTTGGAACAATAAATACCTTTATCATTCATGCAGGTGCAACTTCTAATACAGCAGAACTGATGGGCAGTGTTTATCGATACGATGCAGAGTTTGACATTATGAGTCTGGAAAAACCTCAGAATGATAAACCACCAACATGTCTGTTTATCAGTAAATATAAGATTCTTAATAAGAAAGGTGCTCAGGAAGCTCATAAGATGATTCCTTATCTTGATAAGGTTGAATCTGTAAATAAAGAAGAATCCAATAAAAAAGAAAATAAAAACATCTACCATTCAACACATTCGATAAGTAAACCTGTTGAACAGGAAGTAGATGATGATTTTGTTGATGAAGAGGTCGAAGAAACAGGAATCGATGCCAATGACCTCAAAGACTATTTTTAGTCATATTTAATTTTGTAATGAGAGAGATTATTTTTGTAAGGAAAGGAGTTTTTAAATGGCTAAACTTCAATTAAACCTGAATCAAGGAAATAATAACCAAAAAATTCAGGAACAAAATGCACAGCAGAATAAAATAGATATTGAACAAGAAGAACGTAATGCTGAGCGAATGAGAAAAATGGAAGCCGAAGTACGTGCTCACAATAAAGAAAAAGAGAGAAAACTTAATATATATAAGCGAAAGGCTTTGAGAACTAAAATTATCACTACTACGTTAATTATCCTATTTATGGGAAGTATTTTAGGTTTTGGTATCTATAACACTTTTTTCAATAAAGGTATTCAAATGAAAGATGCTGTCTATGCTGCCGATGCAATACAGAAAGCATCGCCAATTAATTTTCCTTCTGCAGGGGTTGAAGGTTTTCTAAGAGAAAATATCGATAACATATTAAATGGTTTTATTCAGCAATTACCTGCTGATAAAGAATCGATGGTTTATGATACAACAAGTCTTTATGTGACAAGAGTAATTCCAAAATCACCTACAAGTTGTTCAGCATATTTTAATATGGATATTCTTGTCAAAGCAAGAAATTCTCAGGATGAAGAAGGAAATACTATTGTAGGAGAAACAACTCGTGACACCTATAGTTTCATGTTACCAGTACTCTATGAAAATAATGCCTATCGTGTAGGTGGTGTTCCTGAGTTGGTAATGAGACCTACAAACAATATTACCTCTGTTTCCGAAGCAGAATATCTTAAATTCAATGCTGGAACTGAAATTGATTCTACGGATGCCAGTGCTGCCCGTGCTCAAGTTGAAACATTTTTAAACAATGTCTATAACACAACAAGTTCAGTATCTACATTCTATGGTGGAACAGTTGATGAAGCAGAAGTAATTAAGCGTTCTGCTTATGGTAAAGAATTTGTAAGTGTATCTGATTTTAGATTATATAGTGAACCTAATAAAGAAGGTTATAATGCCTATGTAGATTATGTTATTAGAATAAAAAGTTCTGGAGTTACATTCCTAAATCGTACCTATCTTCTTATGGAATCAACAGGTACAAACAGCAATGACTGGAAGGTAATGAGAGTTCTTTAAATATAAAGAAAGGAGAAATTTCCATGGCAAAAAAGACAAATACAGTTGGTGTATTGCGAACAAGAAAAGATGGAAACGGTTGTTCTATCTGTAGAGCATCCGAAGAAAATGTAGGGAAAAAGAGATGTTGCCACGTTCTCGATGACGCATCGATGACAGTAAAGAAAATTAATCACACGAACTTTGTCAATATCAAGGGAAGCATGAACGGGGAAAGTGCTGATTTTTCAATTGCTGCCACAGAAGAAAAGATTCGTAACTACATTTCAAATCTCTCCGATGGATTATCGAACAAAGAAAAGAAAAGTATTCTCGATGCATTGAGACAGCAGTAGAGAGGATTTCTCTATGGCAAATAAAAATTATACCAATTCCGATGATAGAGGAGAAAATAATTCTAAGAAACAACCTGAAAAATTTACAAATCTTAAGGATTATGGTAAAGATGTAATAAAACAAACCTTCAATTATCGCAGTTATGAAGAATATAAGAAAGAAAAAAATATAACTGAAGATACATCGAAGACACTTGATAAAGTCTATAATCGAGTAAAATATATTACTGACTCTACTGCACGAGGAATTAAAAGTACAACAGGATATACAGGGAGAAATGTTGCCAAGTTAGCAAAGTACAAAGTAGTTGATGCTACTGTAGGAAATTATAAAGGCAAAAATCTCGAGGTATTCAAATATGAAGAACCTGGTAAAAGTAAGTCTTTTAAAGAGTTAATAAAATCATCTCGTAAAGATGATAAAAACATTCAATATGTGAATAAATATCTTTATGATAAAGATTTGCATAGATTTGTATCTAAGGCTTCAAATCAGAAAGCAAGAAAAAATACCAAACTGAAAACAGTTGGTAATTTGGCTTTAAATTTCTTTATTCCAGTAAATAAGTCTAAACAGGTAATTCGTAATGCAAAAGAAATTTTTAACAATACGGTAAACTTTAAAGATAATGTACTGGACACAGGAAGAAATATAAAAAATATTTACAAAGGTCTTACAAAAGACGGTCTACCTGGAATCAAACAAAGATTAAAAAATGCCACAATTAATTTTAAAGACTCAATTGCAAACAATATAAAAGAAAAAGTTGATGGCGTAAAACAGTTTAAAAGAAATGTCACTGATTTTGCAAGAAATAAAGTTGATAAGTATATTAGACAGCCTTATCAGAAAGTTAAAAATGTCGTCAACAAAGGTAAGGCAGCATATAAGTTTGTAAAAAACGGTGGTATTGGTAAAGCAATTAAAAATACCAAGAATAATATAAAGAATAGAGTTTCAAAATTTAATTCTGTTGGTAAAAACTTAAAGAATGCTGCTCGTAATCCTAGACAGGCAGCAAAAAATTTAGGTGAAAATGCTCTTTCAGGTGCAAAAAATTATGCACAAAAACTGGGAAAGAACGGTCTTAGAGCATTTAAACATGCTGCCAATGATGTAGGTTCAAAAATTGCAGAGTGGTTAATAAGAAATAAAAAGAAAATCATTACAGGTTTTAAAATTGGTGTTGGAGCAATAGGATTATTTACTCTAGCCACCTTTGGTTTTCTTATTATCGGTGCTATATCTGCTTTGGGAAAAACGCCACATTATTACTGTGATTTAGGAAGAGAGGTTCCATCACTGATTAAAAATGATGGTTATTGGGAACAATATTGTTCTCAAGGACATGTTGAAGATGTTGTTTATTTCCAACAGAATGGCGACCATTTCTGGTCAAGTATGCCTTACAACGAAGGAACAATTGGAACAGATGGTTGTGGTCCAACGAGTTTCACTATGGCAGCCGCAACATTTAAAGATGATTTGACATTCACACCAGACCTTGGGGTGGATTACTATACACAGACTACAGGAGAAGGTCAGTTCGAAGACCTGAATCTCATGTATAAACGAGGTATTGTCTTCAATGCAAGTACAGCATCGGAAATCGAAACATATCTCGATGAAGGTTGTTTTGTTCAAATATGTATGGGTGTCGTTCCTTCAACGACAGATGACAGTCCTGCCAATGGAACTTCTGCACACTATGTTCTGTTGGTTGGATACGATGACAGTGGTTACTATGTTGCTGACCCATATACACCAGATAAGACAACTGATAAGAGTATCCCTGGTGAAGGAATGGGAGATGTCAAGGGAACGAAGGAAGAACCTTTCGATAAAGAAAATATTCTTTCTACTCTAAAAGGTGCTCTCGGTGGAAGTTCCGATGATAATGTTTTATACTGTCCAATAAGAAAGAGGTAATAGTTATGGCAAATAAAGAAACATTGAGAAAATGTAAAGAAATAACTAAAATGGCAAATACCATTTATGATATTATTTCGGATGATTTATCTACCTATTGGGTTGAAAGAAGAAAACATCGTGACCATGAAAAAGTAAATTTCCCATTTAACGGTAAGGTTTACTTCGATTGTCTCGATTTGGTTTTTACAAATGGTTCGGAGACAATTAAATTTCAGCCGAATGACTATGCTCTCTATTCTGAACAATGGGAAGATGGAAACAACTATGTCGGTGGTACAGAACTTCCGATTAGTTATTATTATAAGAACAATGAGAATTCGAAAAAGTTTGAGGAAATCGTTGATGAGTTTCATCTGATGCTTACATCAATCATGGAACATTCCGAAGAATTACATCAAATTTTTGAGAAGAAATCATTTTTCGATAAATTTCGTTAAAAATTATAGACTTTTTATATTTATTGTAGTATAATTAAATATGTAAGGAGGTATTACTTATGGAAAAACAGAGAAGAATTTGGATTGCTGTATGTATTGTAGCCATATTCGCTTTGATTGGTGTACTTACTTTAAGTATCTTACATAAAAATATTAATAATACAGGACCAGTTGATAATACGGTCGTTGTTCTCAATCCTACAGATATTTTGATTTTGACAGGAGATAACACAGAACCGTCAACTTCAAATAATCAAGAAGATATCGGAACAGTAGAACCTGTTGAATCTACTCCAGAAATTACCGATATGGATGAATCATATCGAGTTAATGAAGATACTGCTGAATGGATTAGATATGCAAATCCAAACAATGAAGGTATTCAGGTTGTCAACAGTAGAAATGTTCTTGGAGATTTCGATAATGGAACTATGTTCAATTATGTTGACCCAGAAAATCTATATATCACCGATGAAGAATGGTCATGGTGGGTTGCCATCGATAACAGTTCAAGAGATTACTATGTGTATATTTCTCTCTATGACTGTATGGATAAAGGCAACATCATTCCTGTTGAAAATAGAGTAGGAACAAAACCAATCAGACTTGAAATTACTGACCAAGAAATAAAGAATAGAATCGATTGGTGTATCCGAAATTATCCTGAAGGTGATGGTAAGATTACCGAAGGTTTAACTAATGCTCAATATCTTCTTTATATTCATGATGTTGGAAAACATAATGGATTTGAAGATTATCAGAACTACGCCAATACAAGATATGGTAGTTCCTGGGCAGGAATAAACTTCCAAAAACTTGTCAATGAAATGAGATAACAAAATTAAAGTCCATTGATATGATGGACTTTTTTTATGGGAAAAGGAGATTTTTAATATTATGCAGAAACACTTGAAAAGATTTTTTAGTATAGGGGTTCTGTTTATGCTACTGGTTGGACTTGGTTCATCGAGTATTGCTGCCGATGGTGATTTGACTTTAGAACAGGTAGATATTACTCTCGGTGTAAACAGCCAGGCAGATAGAACAACAGTGTTATATAGATATAATACAGATTTTCCTTCTGCAACTGAAAGAAAAAAGTTTCCTTTTCAAAATACAGTTTTAGTTTATAAGAATGTCGGTTTTGATACTAGTAAGGGTTATGGCAAAAATGGTGTAATCGTCGAAGAGTCTGGAAAGGCTACGGGAGGTTACAGTTCAATCGATGCAGGTGTTACTCATATTGCCTTCGATGTTCTCTATGGATATTATAAGGCACCTCTTATCTATAAAGGTGAAGTACCAAAACAATTAGCCAATGCAGAAACAAATGAAGAAGATAAAACAAGTAATGTTTTCCGAAGACTTCGTTACACTACCTATACCGATTGTAACGGAAATATTGGAAATGATTTCTGTATTCTGTGGAGTAAAGATGCTAAAGCAATGGCAGATAAAGGTGTCGATGGTTCTGATGCAGTAACACAATTTCAACAATTAACATCTCTTGCTAATAAAGAAAATGATGTCCGTCTCAGTGCATCTCTCCATACTAATCATGATGGAGATTCTCTATTTGCAATAAGCAGTTTATTATATTTTCCAATTAAAATTTCCATGACTGTATTACACTATTTATTTGAACTTAAAGGTATTGAAATTTCAGATATTTTAATGTCTCTCAATGGAACTAATTTGAGTAAGGTAATGAATGCATTATTTCTGGGAGATGGAAATACAGTAAGTCCTTATCTCATAATGTGTATCATTGGATTTGTTTTTGCAATTGTCGGTTCAGCATGGAAATATTATAAAGGTAATGGTGCAATTGATAAATTAAGAGAAACACTGATTGTCGGTTTTATTGGTCTTATCATTATCGGAGTATCTTTGACAACAAAAGCATATACTATTGTTGAACCTGTTTCTACTTTAGTAACAGAAGCCATTGAAAGTATCGATGTTGCCTATGATGAAAGTATTGCACTGTTCCAGACAAAGACTTCAAGTATGGCAGCAAAACCAAAAGCACAAAATCTTAATCAGGAATCACTCATTCATAAAATGTATATAGATTTGGCTATTCAAAATCAATTTGGAAGTGATATGGAAGACCTTGTAATCGGAGGTCAATATATTGATTCTTGTACTCTATTTAATTTTGACCAGAATGGTAGTGCCAGAGTTATTGGAAGCGCAGATAGAAAAAAACTATTTGCAGATAATTTAGGATACTATTACTGGTATGCAAATTCAGGTGCAAGTCAACTTGTTTCCAGTGACCTTCAAGGTTTCTCAGATTCATCAACACAGACAAGAAAAATAGAATCAATGCTAAACTGTCTACAACAGAATCTTGATAATGCACCTGCCAACAGTGCAAAGAAACAACAGCTTCTTGGAATGATTCAGAATCTTGCCAATCCAAATACAATGAGTATGCTTGGTGTAAATATTATGTTTACAGCAGAATGTGTCTTACTTATTTTGATGCTTGCTAGGTTTATTTTCCCTATTCTAGAAGCTAAGATTGAAATTCTTGCTTCTACATTCGGGTTACCTGTTGCAGGACCATTATTACTACTTAATAATAAGAAAACGACAAGTTTTGCAAGGTCAATAATATCATTATTTATCGTAGGATTATTAAAACTTTGTATTTATAGTCTTGTGGTAATGCTTATTATTTATATCGTAAGTTTTGCATTTAAACCAAATTCAAATTCAATGTTAATTACTCTTATGATTTCTTTCTTAGGAAATAAATTTGCTCCTGTACTAAAAAGAGAAATCAGAAAATTCATTGATAACACTGAACGTAAAATTGCCCCTGAACTCGGAAATATGCGTCGAGCATCTAAGAAATTCTTCGGTGATAAGGCAAGCGACCTTTCAGAATCAAGATTCGGTTCGACTATCGACAAAAATACAGGAGAAGTTCGTGCCAATATGTTAGGTAGAATTATGGGAAATGTTTCTGACTCCCTTGAAGCTGCCGATGAACGTCAAAGAAAGAGTCGTATTAAACAGAGACAGCAAAAGAGAGATAAACTTGGAGATAGAGGTGCAACTAATGCCCAGAAACTTTATAAAAATCTGGCACAAGAAATTGAAAATCACAATAAAGCTAAGGATGAAGGAATTAAAAAGTTGGCAAAAGATTTATTTGGTAATAAAGACTATAATGAAAATGGAGATACTAATCAACTTCAGGATTTGAGTCTATTAGATATGAATAAATTGAATAATAATGAAAAACAACTTGTTCTTGATTATCAGAATAATGAAAAAGATAAACGAAATATTGAAAGAGATAATATTCTTATCAATGATGAATTGGCTAATGTGAATGGTTCTCTCAATGATTTAAATATGAGACTTGCTAAATATGCAAATATTCCAGATAGATTCAGTATTGCAGACACAAATATGGATAAGGAAACTATTCAAAAAGTTCATGAAAAACAGGCATTGCTTGAAAATAAACAGGATTTGGAAGAAAAAGAAAATGAACTTAAAGAAAGAAAAGAGAATAATCTCAAGAGACTTACTGAGATTGATGATAAGAACCGTGAAACTAAGAGAAAATTAATGAGTAGCATGGAAGACAGACTCAACAATAAAATCGATGAAACCTATGGGGAACAGGAAGAATACTTAAGAGATAAATATAATAAACTTAATAATCGTGTTGCCAAAGGTGATTTTGAAGATTGGGTTGTAGGAAAATCTGATAAAGATGAAAATATGAAATCTTCTCAACAGGATGTCAAGGAAAAACTTGATAAAGCTCAATCAAGAAAATTCCTTGATAACAAACCAAAAGCAACTGCATCAGCAACCACATCAACCGCAGCAACTGCATCAACCGTTGAGGCTAATAATAAAACTGAACAATTTAATGAAAAGAAAGATACTTCATCAAATAACGGAGTTGACCTCAATGGCAATAATAGTAGTGTTGAAGTAAAACAAAACGGTTCTGGAAGTGAAGGTTATAAACCACAACAAGGAAATGGTGTAGATACAAATTCTGGTTTTGATACTGTAGAATATTCTAATGATGAAACTGCTTCATTTACGCCAGATGTCAATTCTGGTGGAAATGTTTTTGTTAATAATCCTGTTAAACCTAAGGGTAACCCTGGTAAAAATGTTTCTTATGGTAATAAAGACCAAAACAAGAAAGAAAAAACTGAAGATGAAATAGAAATAAAAAAAAGTACTGAACGAAAATCATCAGAATCTGGTGTAAATTACAAACAACCTGAACAAAAAATTGTAAATACAAAAGGTACAGTAATTACAGACACTACACAAGATAGACTAGGTAAAGAAGAAAGTTCTCAGACAAATGAAACTAGAAAGGGTTCAACTGAGCAAACATCAAATAACTCATTTGGTAGAGACAATCGAGAAAATTATGTTAACGTTGATTTGTCTATTTTCAAAATGACCGATGATGAGGATGGTGTAAGCAACAATGGTGGTGAAGGTGTAAGCACCAGAGAGGGTGAACAAGGAAAGTTGTATAAGAATAGGTAGGACAATTTTGACATATAAACAAAAAGATAACCAATGTGGTATAATTAAATAAGAGGAAGGAATATAGAAGAGATGAAAGCACAAGCAATTAAAGATGCAAGTCAATTGGATGAACTGGTATATTTATCAGCGTGGTGTTGGGAAGGTATTTTGCCGACACAGGAAATGATTGACGAAATTGAAAAAGATTTAAAACTCGATGAACACAATGTCATCTATACATGTAACGGAGATATGATAAATAGACATTTTGGATTGACAGGTGATAATGCCTATCCTGGTGACTATCCGTTTATCTTTGTTTATGATTATTATGATGTTGAGAATCGAATTCTGTTCGGAGCAAAATGGTTTGATGTTATTATGGAAAATAATATTATCAATCAGGTTCTGCTTGAAGAAAGTGAAAAGGAAGGCAGTGATACTTCCGAAGATGATTATGTAGAAGAGGAAATCTAATGGCAAAAAGATTTGAGTCAGAGGTTACCTGGAATTATCGTCACGATGCCGATGTAACCATAGGGGAACTGCACGAATCTAAACTTCCTAAAATCATTCTGGGATTATTGGTAGCTGTTCTTATTGCAACAATTGCAGCAGGAATTTATTTCCGAGATGTTATCTATGATTTGATTGTTCGACCTGAGATTATTCTTAAGGAAGAAGAAATAACTCTCGAAGTAAACAGTGAATTTAATCCAGAAGACTATGTTGCACGTTTGCCAGGAAATGGAGAACAACCCGATAGATATGAAATAATCTATCCATCTCCAAGCAGCATCAACATGGAAAAAGTAGGAGACTACAGTGTTCCTTATACGGTTATTCTAAAGAGAAATGGTAAACAGTATGTTACGAGACTTGTGGTACATGTCGAGGATTCAACTCCTCCCACAATAAAACTCAGTACCAATGAAGTTGAACTGACTAGAGATGTTGACAATTTCAAATGTATGACCTATGTGATGGATGTCAAGGATAACTACGACCAGACTGTCAAGGCTACCTGTTCAGATAAAATCGACTGGTCTGCAGACAAATATGAAGTCGAATATCTTGCACAAGACCTGTCAGGTAACCTTGCAGTCGAAAAATTAACATTAAGAATTAAAGATAAACCTTCGGCAAATTATGTCTGTTGGGATGGTTCTCTTGTCTGGAAAGCCAGTGATTGTCCAATTAGACCAAGTTCTTCTGGAGGTAACTCTGGTGGTAATTCGGGTGGTAGTTCTGGTGGTGATTCTTCAAGTTCATCTGGTGGAGGTTCTTCACAACCTGTCTATACAGAACCAGAACCAAGTGCACCATACATCAATGTTCCGAGTGGTTGCAGTATGTCAGTCAATGGCGATGCCAGTGGTATGATTTCATGTCTATCTAACGTCGATACCAATGTTCAGGTAGCATTGGATTTTAGTAGTGTCAATTATACTGTTGCAGGAACATATCCTGTCTATTACAGTGGTGGTGGACTGGAAGTTACAGGTTATGTAACCGTTACGGAGTAAAAATTTAACAGAATCTAAAGTTCTGTGATAAAATAAGAATACAGAGATGGTTAACTCCATCGACCTGGTATGTCTCAGGTTTTCATATGCTGTTTGGCGCAGACGGAGCCTCTCACAAAGTGAGTCTTAAAATGAACCTCCTACCCTTATCAGACATTGATTACAATAAGATATGGGGCACTTTTCAGTGGTAGTAAATCTAGTGACCGCAACTAAAGACTTGTATGGAAATGGCGGGGAGGATTTCTGATTGGCGTACTCAAATTGTCACGGGCAGAAAGTGATAAACACAATTTGAGTTGTTCTATACTGGAGCTTATACGAAATAGATAAAAAGCCCACATCCGATGGGCTTATTCTACCTGAGAGACTTACCGAAATAGATATTAGCTCAATTGATATAAATTGTCAAGTTATCAATGACACTTTAATATAAATGGTAGCAAATCATATAGATGACACTCCATATATAATATGAAGAAATGAAAGGAGAAATGATTGTGATTAAATTTGATGTATTACATGTTATGCCTCATGGAGATAATTATTATACTATAGATGTAAATTTCCTCTATATAGAAAATAATAATAAAACACAAAAAAATTCAACATACAATTTTTCGCAAAATTCGCAAAATTTGAAATTTATATTTCATCTGGAAGAAATTGATGCTTTCGATTTTTTGCCCGACGAGAAAGATGATGTTCTATCACTGATTAATGGACATAATTACAATGACCCATCGGAAAATTTGGCAATCACTATTTCTCTTGATGATGGAAAAGTTGAAAATAAATTTATGGTCAAATTCTTTTCTCGTGACCTAGATAATTTTATGGATATGGAAGTAAGAACAAAATATCCGAATGAGAAAAATATCGATGAAATTAAAATCGGACTTATCCGAAATATTTGTAAATTCGTCGAAGAACGGGGAGTTACAAAATGAAACCAGAAGCATTAAAAGAAGAATATGAAAAAATTTTTGATGATGCAGGATATATAAAAATAAAAAACACTGAACAAATCATAACATTCTGTAAAACAATTTCTGAATTAACAGGTATTCAGTGTTGTGATAAATATGGAAATGTCTATGAGTATGTTCATGAAGTTTATCATTCTGCACTGAAGATTTTGGAGGATGAACAATGATAGTAAATCAGGTAAGAGAAGTATATAATAATGTAACCTTTATTTTTCATTGGGATATTTTTAACGACCTAATCGAAAACTATAAAATTAATGTTAAAAATTTTACGGAAGCTAATGAAAAACAGGGATTTGAGATTGGATATGTTTATTATCTGCAATATTCCGATATGGCTAGGTTAATTTATAATGAATTCAGTAGTGTTCTCTTCGATGGTGCTGTTGTTGAGGTAAACTCTGATTTTTTTAATAAATATTTTAAAAATGCATATATAGGAACAGATTATTCTGTTTGTGAAGATGATGGTTCTATCGATATCTATCCTTCTTTGGAATACGAGGAAAAATATCCACAACTTCTAGCAGAATCATTGAATGCATAAATATTATTTGGGAGGAAAATTTAATCTATGGCTCTTGTAATGTATGACAACGAGAAGAAAAATGATGAAGAGAAACTGCATGGTATAGTTCCCCAACATTATTTTGCTTATCGTGTTTTTAAATTTTTAAGATATATTATTATTGCTGCTGTATGTATAGGGCTTGCAGTATTTGGAGTTGGATTCATTGATAATCCTATTCTAAAACAGTTTTCTACAAGTCCAGTCTATGGTTTTACTTTATTTTTCTGTATTGTAATTATAGCTATCTGTGGACTTTTTAGTGGTCTTATATATTTAATATGGTTGAGAAAACCTCCGTTCGATGTCTGGGTATTTGAGTTTGCCGAAAAAAGACTTGGAACAGATGTAATATATTACAACTCGAGATGTCTCTATATTCAATATGATAGAGCCAGTACAAAGGAAGTTGATAAGAAAGACTTTGTCACCGAAATGTCTGACCAGTCGGAACACTATTCTTATTACTATATCGATACTTTTATTGACCTTGGTGTCATTCAGGTTGAATGTGAAAAGAGAGCTCCGATTCCTGAACGAGCAAGTTTCAGTCCCGAAGATGACCCGATGTGGAATATGATTCCAGTTGGTCTTACTGTAAACAATGCAAATAAGAGTATCAGTCCAATTGGTTGGTATCTAAATGACCAGAATAAATCTGATACTGTCATCGAAACTGCTCCGAGTGTTAGTTTTTTGATTGCTGGTGGTCCATTAGCATTAGATACGATTATCCCAACAACTAAAGGTTACAAAACAATGGAAACAATTGAAGTGGGCGATGAGGTGTTTGATATAAATAATAAACCTGTGAAAGTATTGGGAAAATCTGAAGTATTTAATAATGCAAAAAATTATCAATTAATACTTAAAAACAATAGTGATATTAAAAAAATAAGTTGTACAGAAGACCATAGATTTCCAGTGATTACTAATAATAATTATTTAGATGTTCAATGCAAAGACATTAATATTAATGATGAAATTTTAGGTAATTTCTATAATTATACAGTTATTTCAAAGAAAAATATACAAAATATTTCTACTCAATGTATACTAATTGATTCAAAAGAACATGAGTTTTTAATAACCGATAAGATTGAAGATGATTGGGAAGGTGGGCAAGAGTACTCATATCCTGCAGTATATTCAAGAAATACTGGATGTCATGCTATTGGAGAAGAAATATTAATAAGAAATAATTTAATAACAGATATAAAAGATATTTAATAACATGGGAAGCGGAGAGTTTGGCCACTCACACGAGATAAGAGTGCTTCCTCACTCAGCCATATTTTCTTAGGAAGGAGAAAGTATGAAAAAAATTATCTGTAAGTTATGTAATAGTGAAATAAAAAATTCACTAGGTCTTTCATCACATCTACACAATAAGCATAATATTTCTGTAAAAGATTATTATGATAAATTTGAAAAGAAAGATACTGAAGGTAAATGTGTAATATGTGGAAAAACTACTAAGTTTATTTCATTTGATGCTGGTTATGCTAGAGTTTGTAGTTATCAATGTTCGTATAAAGACCCTCAACGTATTGATAAAATTAAACAGATAAGAGCAAATGAAGACGTTGAAGCTAGAATTAGAAAACAAAAAGAAACAAATTTTAAAAAATTTGGTGTTGAATCTATCTTACAGTTACCGAATATACGAGAATTGACAAAAAAATCAAATTGGACAGAAGCCGCTTGTCAGAAAAGAAAAACCACAAATGTTGATAGTTATGGACATGAAAATCCTGCACAATCAGAAGAAATACAAGAAAAAATGAGGCAAACTAATTTTGATAAGTTTGGTGCTGAAAATGTATTTGCTTCAGAGTATGGAAAACAAAAAATAAAAGAAACTAACTTAAAAAAATATGGATATGAAAATCCATTCTATGATGAAAATGTACAAAAAGAAATTAAATCAAAAATAATTGATAATTATGGTGGTATGGGTGCTGCCAGTAGTTCTATAAAAGAAAAAATGGAACAAACAAATATAAAAAGGTATAATGTTAAAAATATATTTAATTTACCGTATTTTCAATCTAGTGAATGTTGGCAGAAACGTTCAGAGACAATGAGAAAAAATGGAAATCAATCTTCATATGAAGATTACTTTGAGCGAAAACTGGTAGAATTAGGTTATATAAAAAATGAAACATACAAAACACAATATATTGATGATAGATATCCATTTCATTGTGATTTTTATTTAGTTAATGAAGATGCATATATTGAAATAAATGGCACTTGGGAGCATGGAGGTCATTGGTATAATTCTTTAAACAAATTAGATGAGAAAACTTTGAATAGTTGGAAAGATAAGGCTAAAGATGGGAATAGATATGACCGTGCAATTAAAGTTTGGACAGAAGTAGATTTGATAAAGAGAGAAACAGCAAAATTTAATAACTTAAACTATATTGTGCTTTGGACCCTTGAGGATATAGATAAGTGGTTTAATAGTGGTATGCCAATAAGAAAAGATTGGGCATTTCCTACAAAAATATCAAATAATTATAAAATTAGTTTTAACAATAATTCATATATGATTGTAGATAATAAATTTGTTATAGATATTATTAATAAAAATAAATCGTATAGAATGAATATAGAATCATATAAGTCATTCTTAAATAATAGTGATATTTTTGTAAATGGCATGAAAGTAAGAGATATTAAAGAATATGAAAATAATGAAAATCGTTTATTAGAATTAATTTATGTGGAGGATGGATTTAATGTATAAAATAGAATTTTCAGATAAAAGTTATATGATTGTAGATGCTGATTTTAATATAGTCTTATTTGAGAAAAACTCATTAAAAGCAATCTTTCAGATTACAATTAATGATTACTTTAATAATCCTGAAAAATATTCAGATTTTGTTGTTTGTGATAAGATTAATGAAAAACTTATTCCTTTATCAATAAATGTTACAAAAATAGATTCTTATAGTAAACCATTAAATCAAAGAGTAAAGAAAGTTGAAGATATAGTTGTTGGAGATTTTGTCTTGGGTCCAGACAGGAAACCGAGAGAAGTTCTTGAACTTCATCGTGGAGAAGATGAAATCTATGAAATTGAAACCGAAGATGGAAATAAACATCGAGTAAATGCAACACATATGTTGTCTCTATTCGATACAGAAACAAAAGAATATATTAATATGCCTTTGAATGTTTATCTCATGATGAATGATGATTTTAAGTCAAAGGTTAAAATGTGGAAAGTTTAGAAAAGGAGAAAAATTTATGCCAAACTGGGTACATAATGAAATTATCTGTAAACCTGATTTAGTGTCAAAAATTGTTAATAGTGATGGAGAAGTAGATTTTAATATTCTGATTCCATCTCCTGAAACAAAGGAACAGTGTATTGCTGAATTTGGAGAAAAATTTATTGATAATGGTGATGCACATGTAACTCATGAAGATGGTAAAGACTGGTTTAACTGGTATGCATGGAATATTGTTTACTGGGGAACTAAATGGAATGCCTGTGATGGTTATGTTGATACTGTTGGTAAATACAGTAGGGTGAGTTTTGATACTGCCTGGTCATCACCTAGTAATTGGATTGAGAAACTGGCATCTCTTGGAAAACCATTCATACATTATTGGGAAGAAGAACAAGGTTTCGGTGAAATTAATGGTTATAATGGAAATATTGAACTTTCTGAAGGTTGGGATATGCCTGAATATGATGAGGATGAAGAGGATTTTGAAGTAGAAGACCACTATGTATCTGAAAAAGATATGAAAGAATTTTTTGGTGATTAAATATATTAAAATATAGGGAGAAAAAGTTATGAAAAAAAAGTATATTACTACACTTCTTTTTACATTTTTGCTTATTTGTTGTGTAATGCTATTTGCAGACGATAAATCAACGAATATAAGGTATACTGTTGATTCGAACTATTCATGGGAGATTCATACAGACATTGATTTCGGTGCTGACAAGGGAACCTATAAGTATCTGAATGAAACTGCTGTACTCGGAGATAATACCCAAGCAGGTGTTAGAGTCAATTCGAATGTTATTCCAGATGGAACAACTTTGAATATTTCATTGACTAATGATAATACGTTTACTGTAGTAAATGGTTCTACTAGTTTAGGATATTCGGTTGCAAAAACAAATGGAGGTTCTGCACTTTCAGCAGGAGATTTGGTTTTGAGTGTTGAATCAGGAGTAAATACTGGAAGTCAACCACTGTATTTTACACTAGCTACAACTCATGATACTGCTGAAATTGCTGGTACATACATTGGTGAAGTAAATTATGTTGCTGAAATCGTACCGATGAGTACTATGCATACGGTAACCTTGGATATGCAAGGCAGAGGAGATAACATTACACTAACCTGTCTAGATGGTGAGTATGTAACACTTCCTGAGAAAACATCTCAGATGTATACTTTGGCAGGTCTTTATGGTGGAGTATCTTCATCCATGATTGAATATTCTAATGGTATATATAATGAAGGAGATGATGTTGTCTATATATATGATTATGACACACAGACAGCATCACGTGGTCTGTTTGACACTGACTTGCCTAATTTTAGTTTTACATTATATAAGAGTTCACAGTATGATGTTTCTGGTTACAGTTTGAGTGAAGGTGATTATATAGATTATTATACTGGTGACAGTTATTACCCTACTGGAGATGAAACATTATATGCTGTATGGGAAGAGAATAGTGATAGTAGAGATATAAGATTCGCAGATGAAGGTATAAATGATGCACAAATTGATGAATTCACTTGGAATACATTATTGTCAAATAGTTATCCAGCACCTGAGGTTGAGGTTCCTTTATGTATATATCAAACTACTAATACAGGATATAGATGTGTTCTTGTAACTGAATATGAGTATGAACTTCACGGACCTAATGGATATAATATAAACTTAGGTAATAGTAACAGTGATTTTTATAATGCTCTTACTGATTCTAATTTTCTTGATTCCATTGATGAATCAAGTAATTATGGGATTAATTTGGTAATTTCAGGTCTTTCCCCAGAGGATTAAAATTATAAAACTAAATCGTAACCCCATAATATAGTTAGTTAATAATTATGGTTACAATTAAAATTTGATATTAAAAGGGAGAAAAAAGTTATGAAAAAAAAGTATATTACCACGCTTCTTTTTACATTTTTGCTTATCTGTTGTGCAATGCTATTTGCAGACGATAAAACAACAAATGTAAAGTATACTGTTGATTCGAACTATTCATGGGAGATTCATACAGACATTAATTTCGGTGCTGACAAGGGAACCTATATGTATCTGAATGAAACTGCTGTGCTTAGTGATAATACACAGGCAGGTGTCAGAGTCAATTCAAATGTTATTCCACCTGATACGATGTTGAATATTTCTCTTGCCAACTCGAATACGTTTAGACTTGTCAATGGAAATACTACACTTGACTATTCTGTTTCAACACCTGAACATGATTTGTCTGCTGGTGAATCAGTATTAAAGGTTCCATCAGGAACAAATACAGCAAGCCAATCATTGGAATTTACTCTTCGAACACAAAGGGGTTCTGCTGAAATTGCTGGTACTTACACAGGCGAAGTCAACTATGTGGCAGAAATCGTACCAATGATTATGCATACAGTTACATTGGACATGGGTGGCAAAGAGGATAATATAGTTCTTACTTGTCTTGATGGTGAATCAATCACTCTTCCAGATGATATAACATCACCAATGCAGTATATGTTAATAGGTTCATATGGTGGAGTAGATGAAATTGAGTATGGTGAATTGGTAAATCCTATTGATAATGATGTTTATGTTTATGATGAATCTTCACCTACATTAGATTTGTATACTGATTTACCAGACTTTTATTTTGATATATGTAAGGGTTCGAACTATGATGTTGTAGGTTATGGCACATATGAAGATTATTCAGATTATTATCCTGGTGATACATATCAACCTGATGGAGATATTACACTTTATGCTGTTTGGGAAGAAAATGATAGTAGTATAGATATTAAATTTGCAGAACATGATACTTACCCACACTATATTATTGATGAGGCAACTTGGGATACCCTTTCTGACAGTTATGCAGCTCCTTCAATAGAACAACCAATATGTATAAATCAGGAAACATCATCAGGTACTAAGTGTGTTCTTGTTTCAGACTATGCATATAGAATTTATGGTCCAGGTGATTATTTATTTGATTCAGACTATCCATATAGAATTGATGGTCCAGATGATTATTTTGATACAAGCAGTATTGATTTTTATGATGCTTTCCATAATTACGATTATTATCAAATTATTAGAGAGGGTCAATCTGATAACTGGCCTGGAAAGATTACATTAGTAATTTCATCATTATCACCAGTTGATTAACTAGTTCTGTAACCAATATTTAGGGTTACAACTTATATAAAAGGGAGAAAAATATGTTAGAACGAGAATTATTCGGAGAGTTGATTAATCATTTCATCGATGAATATGGTATCGAAGTAGAAGTTCCTGAAGATGACAGTGTCATGGTCTTCTATAAGAATGGTAAAGAACTCGGTTCTATGGATACAGACAAAAGGTCTTTGTTGGATAACATATCTGAGTTATCAAGAATTTTAAAAACAGAAATTAGATAACTTAGTGACCTTATTGCAGGGGCATGTCTACGGACATGCTCCTTTTCCATAAAAACACAAAATATGTGCTTAAATCTGTCTGATGAATCACAAAAAATGTGTTTTTTAATTATGGACAATTTTCATATTTTATGTTATAATTAAATTGGAGGAAAAAAAAGAATTTCTATGATTGATATTTTAAAAGAACATTATGGTGATGTTGATGTTATTGTCGGACTTACGAACTATGACAGTTTCGATGAAGAACATCCTGACGATGGATATGGAACATGCAGTCGAGGTGATTTCGAATATGAAGGAATATTACCAAGACCAGATGATTTCGGTGTTGAATATTATTTCGATGTTTATGATGAGGTCGAGGAATGTGACCTCGAAGCAGTGATACTTCTTCGAAAGAAATGTATTTGTGATAGTCCTTCAGATATTGAGTATTTCAACAATTATTGCAATACAAATTTCACAACATTTAAAGAATGCTATGATTATGCTGCTGCCGATGATATTGTCGATGACAAACCGTATGGATTGGCAATGTCTGCAACAATATTCAAGGTATAATTAAGGAAAAGGATTGGTAAAAAATACCAATCCTTTATTGTTTTAGACATATTTAATTATTATATAAAACTGTATAAAGGAGAAATTATTATGGTTGATTTTTCTGCTATTTGGTACTCTGATGAGTGCGATGTTTTAATGCGTGAACTTAGAAGATTTAGAAAAAATTACGGTGATTGGTATAAAATTATCAGAGAAAAACAATATCTTGATGCTCTTGCTGTCTGGAGAGAAAATCATCATGAGAGAGTTCGTATTCAATATGAACTTAAAGAACTCCAGCAAAAGAATCAGAATACAAAAATTCTCATCATTGAACAGTTAGATGATGAGGTTAAGAGAGTTCGTAAGGCATTGCAAGAAGCTGAAAGTCTTGAAGATTATGAATACAAAGATGACCTTTGTCAAGCAATTCAAAACTATTTGGTGAAGGTTGAAAATGTAAGATATGATTACATTGTGTAAAGGAGAAGAATAATATGAAAGACCTATTAGAAGCAATTGATGAAGGATTATCAAATAGATATGTCATTCTTGAAGGTGACGAAGATACAATCTATGTAAAAGATAGAGAAACTGAAAAGCATTATGCAATTCATGTTTCCGAATGTATTGACTAGGAGCGAATGACAGTGGAAAAATTTAAAAATGATAGAGAAGCAATCGAATATGGTAAACAGATAGATATTCCTAAAACAGGATTTATTCTGGTGGAAGTTGCCGATGAAAAAGTAATTCTTTGTGGTACAAGTATGGCTTATGAAGATTCTTTCTATGAGTTTGCAGAGTCTATGATGGATAAATTTCATGTTTCGGGAGACCCTTCGGTAATTCGAGATAAATTCATAGAAGATTTTGAGCATCTGACACATTGTCGTTTTTTGATTGTATCAAATGAATTTTAAATTTTTATACTTAAAATATAAAGGAGACTAAAATATGAATCTAAAAAGAATTGCCGCCGCAACGACGGTATTTCAAATCTGTGAGGAAAATGAATATCTTAATGTAGAAAATTTGGTTGATTGTATTGACCTCTATCAATATCTTTCAGAGGGAAATATGAAATCTTTTGAGTTTGTCTGGCAGAAGATGCAATGGGATACTGATAATGAGTATTTCGATGCCGAAGATGTCGAAGAAATGAGACAGAAATTTGAAAATTAATCAATTATAAAGAGGAGAAGTATTTATGCCAGTTAAAGAGTTATTTAATATAAAAGAAGCTAAACATACTATTACAGTTGGTGAGTTAATAAAAATATTAAGTGAAGTCGATAAAAATAGCACAATTTATGTTAGTGTTGATGGTGCAGTATGTTACGTTGTCGAGTATGATGAAGAAGAAAATGGTTTATATATTTACTAAAATGTTTAATGGCAGTAAAATTAAAGGAGATTATAGGAATGCAGAATTTAGAACAGGGAATGAAAATAATTCAGAAACTCGTAATTGCTTGGGATAAATATAGAGATTTTGATTATCTTGATTATAATAGAGTAGTTAAATATTGCTTAAAATAAGGAGAAAATTATGAGATTAGAGAAATTTATTTGTGGCGGGATAAGCATTAAATTACCTTATGAACCTTCTGATGCTGATGAAAAAGAGAGAATGACCGTATGGGAAATCAATTCAGGTAACAAATTGGTTATTGAAGCTGGTGAGGAAATATATGGTGTATTATCAGACGGTAGAATAATTGATGGAATTTTTGAATATCAAGATACTAATCATAGACTGTCATTTAGTAATGGTGAAACATTTGCTCCAGAACAATTTAAACTTTTAGGAAAAGTCGGTTAAACATGGATAAATTAGAACTTGTTAAGAAATACGGAGAATATGCCGATTATATTTATCAAGATGTTCTCAAAAATGATTGGGAATTGAAAGACTATGAGACTAAGAATGAAGATGGTTTATATGAAGAAAATATTTATATTGCTGATGACAATGATTACATTGAATTAGTTAAGATTGCATTGGAGATTAAAGAAAAGATTCACAATAAAGAAATAAAATTGTATAATGGGCTTCTTGAATTAAATGATAATCATACTCTGTGGGAAATTGAAAATAGAGAAAATTTAGAGGAAGAATATCCTTACGAATTAGTGAAGAAACTCATGCAATTTGAAAAAACTACAGATACTGAAATATTTACTGAAGGTAGAATGGGTAGACATATCTGCGTTCATAATACTATGGAAAATGCTTGTAATTATGATTATCTCTGTGAGGTTCAGCAAAAATTAGAACAAGAACTAATCGATATGTTTAATTAAAGGAGACTATAGGAATGCAAAATCTTGAACTGGGAATGAAAATAGTTCAGAAACTCGGAAATGATTATTCTGTTCTTGAATGGCACGAAGCCAGTGCTGAAATTTTAAGATTGACTGGAATTCCTGCTACTGCACAGGATAACGTAGATGAAAGTAAAACCATCTATGAACTCTGTGAAAAGGGAACTGATGATGGTGCAATATCTATTCTCTGGAATTTCTGTTATGGGCATTTTGGAGATGCAAAATTTGTTTCCGATAAACTGATGCCTGATATAAATCTTTGGCTCGAAGCTCGGGAAAAACAATAGAAAAAAAATAATTTTTGAGGGGAAGATTATAAAATGACAAAAAATTCAAATTTACAAAAGGCCAAGAAAGAAAAGAATGATGAATTCTATACTCGCTTGGTCGATATTGAAAATGAACTTAAACACTATCGTAAACATTTTAAGGGAAAGACTATTCTCTGCAATTGTGATGACCCGTATGAGTCTAACTTTTTTAAATATTTTGCACTGAACTTTAAGTTCTTTGGACTGAAAAAATTAATCTGTACCTGCTATGCTGAATCAAAGGTAGCAGGTAAACTTTTCAGTTTTTCAAATGATGGAAAGAAAGCATACAAAATAGAACTTACAAAACAAACAAAAGACTACGACGGAGATGGAAAAGTTACGATGAAGGACATCGAAGCCTATCTTCGAGATAAGAAAAACAATGCCATCGTAGAACTGAAAGGTGATGGAGACTTCCGAAGCGAGGAATGTATAGAATTTCTAAAAGAAGCCGACATTGTAATCAGCAATCCTCCATTTTCTCTTTTTAGAGAATATATAGATGTATTAGAAAAATATAATAAGAAATTTTTAATTATTGGAAATAAAAATGCTATTACATATAAAGAATTTTTTCTTCTCTTAAAAGATAACAAAGTTTGGATTGGATACAATAATGTTAAAGAATTTGAGCAACCTGGTGGAACTACTAAGAAATTTGGCAATATTGGATGGTACACAAATTTGGATATAGATAAAAGACATGAAGAACTAATCCTATGGAAGACATATAAAGGAAATGAAAAAGACTATCCAAAATACGATAATTATGATGCTATTAATGTGGATAAAGTTGATGAGATTCCGATGGATTATGTTCCTTGTTGGTTTAATTGCCCGAAGGCAAAGAAGTGTAAATATGCAAAATCAAAAGGCTTTGGTGATGCACTCTGTGAAACAAATGGTGATATATATATATATCAAAATGCAATGGAATCATCGGAGTCCCAATCACCTTCCTCGACAAATTCAGTCCAGAACAATTTGAAATTATCGGACTCGACCGATACACAATCCCAAAAGAAAAACTCATCGGAGGAAGAGCAGGAATTAATGGAAAATCCTGCTATGCAAGATTGTTTATTAGAAAAGTGTAATGGTGTGATGGGTGTGCCAATTACAATGCTTGATAAATTTAATCCTGACCAGTTTGAAATCGTTGCATTCCGTAAGGGCGACGACGGTAAAGATTTAGTATTTACAAGAGAGAGAGAGAGAGAGTTCAACCGTACTTTCGAATTCTCATTCAACTCAAATCGAAGGATTGCTGAACAATCCAAAAGATACAAAAGTCAATGGGAAGAGTACTTATGCCAGAATAACTATCAGGCGAAAATTGAGCCAATAGATTTATTTTTTCCATTAATTATGCGTGGGTGTGCTGAACCTTATCTGAATTTACAAACTATTAGAGATAGGGGTTTAGCAGAATATCCATCAAGGCAGATTAAATATAATAATCATATTTGTCAAAAAACTTATCATCGATTATTTATAAGAAAAAAGTAGGGAGGGGAATAAAGAACAAATGAAAATAACCTTAAAGAATATAAAGATTAAGGATTTGGTAAAGAATTATGTAGATAATGGTGATGGAGGTGTTTTCGGTTTTGATGGAAAACTGGAAATAAGACCGCCATGGCAGAGAGAATTTGTCTATGAGGCAAAGGAGCGAGATGAAGTAATCAGGTCTATTCTTAAGAAATTTCCAATCGGACTGCTATATTGGGCAGTGAACAATGATGAAACATACTCGGTCATCGATGGACAACAGAGAATAATTTCAATTTGTCAATATGTAAGTGGTGTTTATTCGGTTGATGATATTTATTTTCATAATATGACCGATGATGAAAGAAAGAAATTTCTGAACTATGAACTGATGATTCAATTCTGTGAAGGAACAGAAAGAGAAAAGTTAGATTGGTTTAGAGTTATAAATATTGCTACGAAAACACTGACTAATCAGGAATTGCTTAATGCAACCTATTATGGAACATGGTTGTCTGATGCGAAGAATTTCTTTTCTAAAAATACCTGTGTTGCAGGAAAACTTGCCGAAGGATATATTAAAGGAAGTCCAATCAGACAGGAATATCTGGAAAAGGTTCTTTCGTGGATTGCTGACAGAGATGGTCTTGAAAGTGGACAGGCATACATGGCACTTCATCAACACGACGCCGATGCCAATGACCTGTGGATATATTTTCAGAAGGTAATCAACTGGGCAAAGATGCTGTTTCCAGGTGACAGTGGAAAAGGCATCAAAGGACTGACGGAAAATCAGGATTGGGGGATTCTCTTTAACAAATATGAAAATAACAGTTATAATTCCAATGATTTGGCTAAAGAGGTCAAAGAACTGATTCTCGATGACGATGTTTCCAATAATAAGGGAATTATTCCATATCTTCTGTCCGAAAGAAAATGGTCAGACCAGAGATATCTGAATATTCGTACCTTCTCGGAAAAACAGAAGATGAATGCATATACAAAGCAAAAAGGAAAATGTGCCATTTGTGGAAAATCCTTTGCTTATGAAGAAATGCAGGGTGACCATATAGTTCCATGGTCTCGAGGTGGACATACGACAGATGATAACTGTCAGATGCTATGTAAAGATTGCAACAGTAAAAAATCTGGAAGATAAAAGAAAATTAGTATCATTAATAATATTTTTGATACTAATTTTTTGTTTTACTTCAAGTCATATTTAATTAGTATAATAGAAAAAGTGTTGGATGAATTACCGATGAAAACGACAATCAACATCGGACAAATCACAAAAAACACAAATATAAAATAATGAAGGGAGGACGTAGATGTCAGAATGGAAAACTTAATGAATTTTTCCGTAAAGAAGATTTCTGATAAAGACAAATACTATGGTTTCACTCTGGATGGTGACCAACTTTATCAGACTTCCGATGGAATCGTTCATCACAACAGTGGTAAGAGTGTCTTGGAACAGTCGATTGTAGGTCACGTTTCAAGATATTCAGACAAGTTCCAGCTAGTAGGCGTGGATTGCAAAAGGGTAAAGAATTTTGCTCATTTCTATTGAACCTCATTGCCAAAGGGTGTATAATATTAATTAGAATATTATGCTAACGGTATCAGAAAAATAAGACTTCTCTATGAAATGTTACAACAGGATATAGAGATAAAAACCAAAGACGAATAATCTGACTAAGAAATGGTAAACCTGAAATATGGTGAGATAAACCAAATACCGTGCTAAACTTTCTTTTATATAAGATTGGAAGTGTAACGACTATCTCAAAATATGAGAGTACATCTGAAGATTGGCTACAGATGGAAGTGGTAGAAAGTATAATGTACAAGAAAATTATACTAAGATATAGTCTGTTTTATATGGAAACATATAAAGTTAATGAGAATTCAATCTGTTGCGGGGAGTTAAAGGTGTAAAAGCCGTCGCATTAGATGTCAAGTCTGCAGCAGATGCAGTAGACCAATTCCAGAAACTAATGATGAGCAGGTTCTCCATAAAGATGAGCCTGGGTGTAGAGTAATCTGCATAAAAATTAATGAATCGAATTGCTGGAAAATTATAATAACTTATAGACTACAACGTAGATATGAAATAAAATCAAGCGTGAATGTTATGAAAGTAGAAAAAACATATAAGTTTAGTATATGGTTAAATCCTAAGTACTGTAAAAAAATTAATAATCAGCAGCCAAACTTCGAATAGAAGAAGGTTCAGAGACTATTCCGAAAGGAAGTAGAGGTAAAGCCTCGAAGCGGTTCACATCCTAATGGGATGAAGATATAGTCCAATTTTAAAACCTGATTACATAATAAATTGTCAAATTTATGGAAGACATGCAAGTAAACAATGTATATAAAATCAAAAATAAGGAAGTAAATTACTACACTGTTTTTGGAAAGAGTTATCAGTTTGATGAGGTATTTGAGGTATTCATTGATATCAAAGAAGAAGATTTGGGTCGTGATTATAATAAAGTCATGATGCAATATCCAAGTGGAAGAATGCCAAAGATTATGACCATCGAACAACTCTATGAAGGATTGAAAGAGAAAAAATTTGGTCATCCAGAATTACCAGAAGTCAAAGGATACAATCCATATGTCACTCTCAGTGATATAAAAAAGACGACAGGTATTTATAATCCAAAAATTCTTTTATTCCTCGCTGATGAGTTGAATGAATTGATGACTTCCGATGATTTTAAATCGGTTGAAGTCGTTCGTAACTCATTGGGTTCTATCGCAAGACTTGGACGTGCAGCAGGTTGTCATTTGGCACTTGCCTGTCAGCGAGCCAGTTCAGGCACCATCAATGGAGATTTGATGAATAATATCCAGCAAAGCATATTATTAGGTGCGTTTGATTCTGGTTCAAGTACAATGATGTTTGAAAAGGATTAAGATTTAAAATAGTCCTGGTATTTGGTAACAAGTACAAAAATTATTCTATTGAATTGCTGGAAACTCATAAAGCCTAGTTGACTAAAGCAGAAAGATGAAATATACTTATATGTAGAGGTTACGAAAGTAGAAAAAACAACTAGGATAATCATATGGTTAAATCCTAAGTGATTGTAAATTGATAATCAGCAGCGAAGCCTCGAATAGAGGAACGTTCAACGACTATTCCGAAAGGAAGTACATCTTAAGTAAGATGGAAATGGTAGACATCCTAATGGGATGAAGATATAGTCTAAGCACATATGAAAGTATGTGGTAATTTTACAGATTTAAGGTAATTAAAAATTTTGGATTTACCTTAAAATAAAATTACTTAATAATTTAACGAATTATTAAAAATTATTCTGATTTCAAATCTTGCAAAACCGCAAATAAAGGGAAGAGCTTTCATGCAGGTTGGAAAGAAAGATATGTTTGAAGTTCAGACATATTATACACAACCATCGAAGGACTGGGTTTTCGATGAAACGAGAAGAGACACCTATGTTAATCCTGAATGGCAGGTACAGAAATTCGGAAAACGTATTGAAACAGAAGATAAGTTGGATGAGTTGTTAATGAAGAACGGTTTTCTGTCTGAAGCTGCCAAGAAAAAAGCAATGGAAGAAGCTGAAAAGAAAGCAAATGATGTTGTCGAAGATGCTGAACTTGAAGATGAAGCGGAAGAAATGGAAAATGAATCTGATGAATTAAAAGTATCGGAAGTAGATGATTTGGATGAATTGGATGATTTGGACGATGACGAAGAAATTGTTTTACCATCGAAGAAAGAAGATTCGACCGAGGAGTTAAATGATGAGTCAAATAAGGAAATGCTCATTGGTTCTGAAAATATGTTTGATGAAGAAGATGAGGATTCTGATGTTTCCGTAAGTGAATCTGTTTCTGTTGATACCTCAGAGATTCCTGCCGAATCGATTGAATCAACCAGTTCGGAGAATTCAAATCATTCGATTAAATTGAGTAGTTTGAAAATAAAGACAACAGTTCAGCCAAAAGCAGACGATGGATTTACCGATTATGAAGATTATGAGGAAGAGGAGTTTTAAAGAAAATTCTTCTTTCTCATCAATTTAGTCATATTTAATTGTAATAGGGGAGAAGTATAAAATATAATGGAGGTATCTTGATATGTCATTGAATGTTTTAGGCATGGATTATGAACAGTTTAAAGATGTTCTTAAAGAAGGTAGAGCAGAGAACCCTCGTGCATTCTATAGACAATTTATCTCAGATAATATTATTGAACCTCTAGTTAATCTTACTCCATTTCAGCTTGATACTGAAGGAAAGAAACTTAATATCAATGATAAAGATGTCAGAGACATAATCATAGGATGTCTTCAGGGAAATGCTAATATTCAAGTTGATGGTGAATCTATATTTGTTACAGATAAATACTATTTGAATTCCGATGATTTTCGTATCATGGATGATTCAGGTGAAATCATTCTCGATGTGAATGGTATCGATGATATAATAGTAAATCATAATAGACATCTCTATGAGGGAGATAAATCTGACTTCATTAGATTTTGTCAGATTGTAAGTTATTTAACCGATGGGGTAAAGAACTTATTTATGTTTAATTGAAAAGTGGGGAAAATATTTTGAAAGATTTAGTTTACGAGAAAAAGTTTGAATTACAGAAACTTATCGATGGGGAGAATGGGAAAAATTTTAACAAGAACATTGACCTGAGTGGATGGACATTTTATAGAGACAGTAGTTTTATTTCTTTTAAGTTCGTTGAGATAAGAGATGTTCAGACTGCTGTCATTCAGTATGTTTATATCACCAATAAAAATGACCTTGTAAAATTATTGGCACAGATTATAAAATTTTTCCAAGGTAATGGTGTTAAATATATCTATTTCCTTGAACATGCTCGTGAGGCCAATTACTGTAAGAAATACCTGTCCCTGCTTGGTTTCAAAGTAATTGAAGAAGAACGACCAGGTGTTTGGAAATATGAATTCAAATCAAACAATGGTTTTGGAGAAAATGAAATAAGAGAATATTACATATAAAGGAGTTGTCCATGTTCATAAGACCTTCTGTAAATTTCAGTGGAAGATACAACTGTGAATATTTAAAATCAAGAGTTTTGAGAAGAGGTTTTCGTCTCTATTTCACACGACTTGACAATGAACTCGTTGCCATAGTAACACCAGATTCTATTGAGAATCCTCGACCTCTTATTGTCTACGATGATGAGGTAAAAGTTCCCCTATGGAAACAGTCGATGCAAATGCAGATGGGCAGAAAACCAACACAGACAACCACAAGAAGGAACAGTAAATCTGTTCGTTGGATATCTGAAGAAGAAATCAATCCTACGATGAGATTTGCTGTTTATGATTTTGTTTCACTATAATTAACTGGGAGGGATTTTCTATGAAAACACATTTAATCGCTATTTTGGATATGTCAGGTTCGATGTATTCTTTGACTTCTGATACCATCGGAGGATTCAATTCATTGATTGCTGAACAGAAAAAATCAAAGGCGGATGTAGACGTAACACTGATTCTTTTCAATGATAAGTATGAAAAGGTCTATGATAAGAAAGATATCAAAGAAGTTGAAAAACTGACCGATGATGTCTATGTTGCCAATGGTACGACTGCTCTGCTCGATGCCATCGGAAAGACAATTACTGAATTCAAGACCAGAGAAAAGAAACCTAAGGTTATGCTTACCATTACAACCGATGGTATGGAAAATGCAAGTCGAGAGTTCAATAAGAAAACAATTAAAACAATGCTCGAAGATAAACAGAAACTTGGATGGGAAGTACTTTTCATCGGAGCAAACATCGATGCTGTTGGTGAAGCACAGTCTCTCGGTATCCGTGCAGATAGAGCAAGACAGTATGTTGCTGATGAAAAAGGAACAAAGGCACTCTGGAAATCTGTTGCAAAGGCAAATATGGCATACTCGGTAGCAGGTGAAGTTTCTGAAGATTGGGCTAATGCCATAGATATGGATAATGAATCAAGAAAAAAGTGAATGCGTAGTTTCAAACCACTGATATTTTTATTGAATTTATTTACTCTGGCATTTGTTTTGCTGGAGTGTTTTTTGCTGTTCTGGGGATTACGAGCAATAGTCATGGCAATAATCAGTCCAGAAATTTTTATAATTGATATAATCTTCGAATTGGGTATTCTATTGTTTATTGCAATATTAGTTGTAATGCCCATCGGATTATTTCGAGTTCTTGTAATTGAATTACAGGAAATCGAAGAACAAGATAGTGAATCCGTCGAATCTACGGATAAGGAGGAAAAAATTTGACAGGTTTAATTTTTATATTTGTATTGATAATTTTATTGATTATTCTGATTGTATCGAATGTCTGTGTTGTTCCTCAGGGAGATGCTTGGGTTCTTGAAAGACTAGGTAAGTATTCGGGAACATGGCAAGCAGGTTTGCATCTGAAGACACCTTTCATCGAAAGAATTGTTCGTAAAGTTTCTTTAAAGGAACAGATTGCCGACTTTGAACCTCGTGCAGTTATTACTAAAGATAATGTTACGATGAATGTTGACTCTGTTGTCTATTTCAGAATTCTTGACCCAAAGGCACTTAATTATGGGGTTGAAAGACCGATGGCTGCCATTGAGAATCTCTGTGCTACAACCTTAAGAAATATTATCGGTTCTATGACTCTCGATGAAACTCTTACTTCAAGAGAAAAGATTAATAGTGAAACGATAAAAGTCCTCGATGAAGCTACAAATCGTTGGGGTATTGATATTACCCGAGTTGAAGTTCAAAACATCACTCCTCCAAAATCAATTCAGGAGGCGATGGAAAAACAGATGAAGGCAGAAAGAGAAAAGAGAGCTGCCATCCTTACTGCTGAAGGTGAAAAACAATCTGCTATCACTCGAGCAGAAGGTGAAAAAGAATCAGCCATTCTTCGTGCTGATGCTATCAAGGAAGAAAGAATAAGAACTGCTCAGGGTGAAGCAGAAGCAATTCGTGCAGTTGCCGAAGCTCAGGCAAAGGCAATTTTAATGGTTAATAATGCCAATCCTTCCGATGCTTATCTGAAGATTCGTTCAATGGAAGCTGCGGAAAAGATGGCCGATGGTCAGGCAACGAAGATTATTGTTCCTTCGGAACTTCAGAATCTTGCTTCGCTGACTACTGCAATAAAAGAAATTAAATAATAGTATCTTATAAAAAAGTTACTTGTAAGGGAGAATTTAAATGAAAAAATTAAGTCTTATAACTATGATTATGTTTTTAGTTATAGGGCTTTTTTCTGCCTGCCCTGTGACAGTATTTGCCGACGACGAAGAAACTGATGATGGTAATTTAGTGCAATGTACCTATGATGAAGGAACAGGTCAATGTACTGTCGGTGATGCGACATATATGAGTGATAAATTAATATTTAAAGATAATGCTTATTGGGTGAATACTGTTACTGATAAACCTATTGGGTCTAAGGAGAATAAAGAGGATTTTTCCTATGTAAGTTCCGATGGTAAAACCCGTTGTCGTTATGTCGGAGGTGATAAACAGGCATGTTATATTCTCGGAGAAGATGGTAACTGGATACAGACAGATAAAACTATTAATGAAAATGATTTACAGCCAAGTAAGGGTTCAGATTTCGTTTCTAATGGTGTTCTTTATGTTGCTCTTTCAAAGGATATCGATGATATTTGGGAATTGAATAAAGACGATATTATTTCTGAACCGATTGCATGGTTGGCTAAAAAAGAGTCTTATATTGTCATCAAAACTGTCAAGGGTGAACATCAGGTTTTCTGGAATGTTCCAAATGTACAACAGTCAGCAGTAAATCTTGCATTAGGTCTGTTGAGTGATGGTTATTCGAGCAGTAAGTATGAGGTTGAAACAACTGAAAACTTAATTGCTGTTGGTTCGCATACAAATAAAAAGAACTTAATGACTGAACTTGGTTTTTATATTCCAAATTATACCTATCAGGGAGAATTTCCGATTGTTTATCTTTCTCTGAATCAGGTATTACCTAGTTCAATTTGGCAGGTTATTTGGAAAGCAGTTAAAATGGTAATTTCAGGCGAATCATTTATCGATGCTCCAAAGGCAGAAACATATAACAGCATGAGATATCTTGGACATGACTATGTCTATCCAGATGAGAATTTCATCAGATTTATTGAAGATTATTGGCAGGAATATTTTGTCAATGCTCTCTACAGCAGTAAAGATACATTCTACAGTTATAATAATGTAAGTTCTTACTATAAATCATTAAATAAGAAACATATTGTAGCAGGTAAAAACAATGAACATACGATAACCGACGAATATATTTCTGACGGTGCTAATCAGGGTGCTAAGACTTGGATTACAGAACATTTCCCTCGTCAGTATGTTTCCGAAGGTGGAGCACCTGTCTATGAAATCTATACCAATGCTCAGGCAGTTGAATTTGGAGAAATCAATCGTGAAGGTATTCGTTATCTTCCTGATTTGACAGATAAAGAAATCCATGTAGAAGATATTACTGATGCCATAACTCCTCAGATTGAAGAAGTTATTAAAGCAGACCGTGCTGAATTTGAAAGTGTTGCTGATTATCGTTGTAGAATTATTGATTCTACCGCTGATGCTGGTGATGGTTTCGGTGGCGGGGTTTCCGAATTCAATCCTGAAAATTATAAGGATGATTATTGGGAAAGTCATAATGAAACAAAAAGGTCTTACTATGATGCAAAACAAGACATGGCCACGAGAGATTATGATTCGTGTGATTTAGACGATTATTACGTAGGTAATGGAACATGTGTTCACGAGGAAGAAGAAACTGTGTGGGAATTCCTTCAGGCAGATTTTAATAATGATTGTGATTTCTGGTCTACAGGAGAGGGTTCTCCGACTAGTCGTTTCAAGGGTAAATATGAAGATAATGTTAAACAATGTGTTGAAGACTATGTTGAAGAATATGATAAATGTGTCGAAGGTGACGATGATGCCAAGAAACTTTGTCCAATTGAAAAAGTAAAACATGGAGAATATGGTACTCCTGGTTATGCTACCTATACTCCAAGTGTCGGAAAATATGATTTGCTTGGTAAATATGATGGTCGAGAAGGAAGTACAGAGCATAATTATGCATGGGAAAAACCGACATATCGTCTGATGAGACAGACAAATTTCAATAGATATAATAGTAGTAATGTTGTCAAGTTTGTTAGTGGTGTAGGAACAATTAAGTTCTTCGGAGAATATATTGCCTATAACGATGATGCGAAGATGAGAACTTTCCCATATACGGAAGTCATTGATACGATTGGTCTGAAGAAGGGTCACACAGAAAAGGGATATAATAAGAATAAAAAGACCGTTGCTGATTTCAGAGATTTTAAAGAACGATGGGAAAAGAGTCTCAAGGCATCACAGAAAGATAAGAGTCATATTTATTATAATCAGTGTCTCATTGAATCTCTCAATCAGGGACAGTGTGTTGCTGATGCAGATGGTTCACAATTTTCACTTTTCAATGTATATGCTCAGGCACAGTTGTTTAAGATAAATATGGACCCTGAAAAACCAGATGCAGATGGTACATTACCTTCGCAGGAAATTTTACATCAAAGAGCAGAACAGATTATCGATAAGATTCATTCTGTTACAGGACAGTATTATCCAATTGTAATTGATAATCTTATTCAGGTTATAATACAGACAGCCAAAGAAAATGGAGAAGAACTCGAACTTGGAGATTATGTTACAGGAAGAGTTTTACCTTATAATATCGAAAATATGATTGAGGAAAATTCTGTACTCGTTGGAGTTGCTGACCCGAGATATGAGCGTTCAGTTGTTGGTAAACTTGGTGATTTAGACGCCAGTGCTCTTGTCAGTGCTGCTGCAAAAGAAGAATCTGCAGATAAGGTTTTGAGTATTATCAGCCTTCTTTCTGAAATGTGTGTTACCATTGTTCAATGGATGAGTTTTGAATTTTTAGAAAAGACAAATAGTGTTCTTTCACCAACATTCATGTGGAGAAGTAATCTTCTACAAATACTTATGAGTGTTCTGGTAATTTTCTTTATTATTCAGGTTTTGAATATTGCCAGAAAATTTATAAATGGTAATGCAGGTCTGGCGGAATTGTTAAGCCGATTCTTTTCTTTCCTGCTTATTTTAGGTATACTTTTAGTTACTTCAATTGACCCTGCAGGTATCTGGAGCAAGATGAGTAATATTATGCAGAAAATTATGAATCTGGGAGAAACAACTATTTTAGCACAAAATTCTGCTTATAGTAGTTTCTTGAATGGTGAAAAAGATGCAGAAGTTATTTATTGGACACCTTATTTCGATGCATGGTCATTATATAATACAGGATACGGTATTCTCGACCCTGAACAGACAATTAACAAGAATTCAGGACAGGCCGAAGTTTCTACTGTTGGTGGTCGTGATACGATACCTGATAATGTTAAATTATGGTCAGTTCTTCTGGCAAAATCATTTGTTAAAGGAGAAGATGATTTTAGAGTTTCGGTAGATAATAATGCCTATCGAGTAGTAGACCACTTCATGGCTCCGAGAGTAGTTGCAACAGATGATTCTATTTCAGTAACATCAAATGAAAATTATAATGGTCAATTCCAGGGAAGTATTCTTAGAGTTATTCCTAAGATTGCTTCGACAGCACTGATTTTGGCTATTGTTGCAGTTAAATTTATGACCTTTTTGTATCTGTGGTATATGTTATATATGCTCGTATTTAATATTATGATGTCTCTAGGTGTCAAAGGTTATGGAGACTTGAAAGAATTATTGAAGAAAACATTCATACCAGTTATTCAGATATTTGTTATTGGATTATGGTCATCACTTGTAATTTATATGACAGCCAGAGTAAATGGTGCTATAAGTATTGTTATCATTCTAGGTCTATGGATTATTTCTATTTCTTTATTTAAAGCATGGAAACAGAGACTTGGATATTTCCCTCCTACAATGGATTGGTTATATACAATAATTCAGTTTATTTCAAGACAAAGTTCAAAAGCTGCAAGTGCAGTTAAAAATTCCTTTAGAGGTATTGGTGATGAATAAATTAGTTAAATTATTTCTGTGTCTAATTCTTCTGACAGGGATTATTTTTGCCGATGATACTGAAACAGAAGACCCAGACTCTGATGACCCACTGTATAATTATCACCATGATATTTATGATGAGTCAATTTCAGGAGATAAAAACAGTCGAGCATCTTATTTTGATACAGATGTGATGTGTCAAGTTGTTGTTGATGAATCAGATATTCAGAATTATGATAGTGCTGTCATCCATGAATTTAGAAGTAATGCCAAAGCAGGTCAAATTGCTGATAATGATAGTACAGGTGAAATGATACAGTATTATTTCAATGCTAAAAATATTTATTTTGGTCTTTATGATGAGGTCAGTGAAGCAAAAGAAGCATGTAAACTGATATTTAATACTGCAAATAATGTTAAAAAGGCTCTTTGGGATGGTAATAGAGAGTTTTCCTATGTTGCTGAAGGTACAACAGGGGGAACACATCTTCTTATAAATAAGGACTGTATTAATCCATCGAAAGATTCAGATAACTGTTCTATAAGTAGTGTTAGAACAGGACGAGAAGAAGCATTGAATCGTTTTTTCCAGATTATAAATAAATATTATCCACATATTAAGGAAAGTTGGAAAAATGAAAAACCAACACCAAATCAGGAATATGAAAATTATCTTGATGAAGTAATATATCGAAGTATCATTGCTGAATATGCTAACTCTGTATTCAATGTAGAACTTTCCAATGGTGATGTTATTAATTTTGGTGGTGGTGCTGCCAAAGATAGAAGAATATTAAACAATAAAGTATATAAGAATCAATCTGGTCGAGTAAGTGCTTATCAGAGATTTGGTCCTAATATTAGATTCGTTCCTTATTTTGGAGAACAATCTTTCTCTATAGAAACACTTGATAAAATAGTGAGTGCTGTAGCACAGGGTAAAATGAGTACAATTTCCGACATAAAGTCAGCACTTGAAACTTCAAGTACATATGTTTCAACAACTGTCTATCCAAACAGAGCACCTGTTCTTAATAACAGTGATATTAAAAAGGGACTGAGTGACCCAAGAGTAAATGCTTTTGGACTTACTGGAGCAAAGGCAGGAGCAGATGCTTCGATTGGAAATATGTATCTCGGTATTTCTAAAATATTGGTGGCAATTATAAATGCTTTTTTAGGAGATGAGATTGTTACTCTTCTTTGGGAATTGGTTGAATCTCTTGAAACATCTTCCATATGGACAATATTGATAGTTCCTGCATTGTCAATTCTTACGACTTTTGGTATGGTATTCTTTATCATATCTCTTGTAAATCATGGTCGTAAGTATGGTTTTGGAAGAGAAGATGCCCGACCATTTATGGGAAGACTTTTCGGTGGAATATTGACGTTGGGAATACTTGCAATTTTAGCAATCAATCCTACCAGTTTAAATAAAATACCTAGGGTGCTCACAACCTTTGTAGATGAAGTCATTGAATATACAATGATGAATGACGCTACAGTTAAAAGTGATGATGTTGTCTATAGTGAAGATACCGATGGATTTATGTCTGCAGCAGTATGGAAAAAATCAATATTTGAACCTTGGTGTGAAGGAACATTCCAAACAGATTATGACCACCTATGGACATATTATTCTGGTCATTCGGAATCACATCAAATGCCACAGTCTCATGATGAAACACATGAGTCAGATGAAAATGGAAATGTGACATTTGATTCAGCAGGTATGACTGGTGATATTGGTGTTCCTCTTGGAGGAGAATATACATCTAAAAACTGGGCAATATTTGCCTGGTCAACCCAATCAATTTTCCATATCGACTCCAATGAAAATAGATATTTTATTACCATTGAAGACAGTGATGAGCAGGAGATGCGAGAGGAAGTTTCTTGGCCGAATGCCTTTACGACATATGGCAATAAGAATATCTATGCAGATGCATTTAAATGGATAGATGCAAAACTCAATATTAGTTATCAGTATGGTGAAAATGGTCATCGTATGCCAAATTATACCGATGCTAAGGGTTATGTGGAAACATTTAAATCAGCAGGCAGAAGTTCACTATATATGTCGCTGTTATTACTTTTGATAACTCCGACAATTATAGAGAAATATACTCAGTTCTCATATTTACTGATTATCACTATCAGAATAATGGTAGCGGCAATACAGAATTTGTTTAAAGAAAAATCTTTTACAAAAGTATTCCCTGAATATGTTGACCACTTTAAAGCATATCTGGTTGCGTCAATTAAACTCGGAATATTAGTTATTCTATATTATAATCTTGCCTCAATTTACAGTGTTGCAAATACAATTTTATTTGCTTTTCTTGCTATAACTATTCAGTTGGTAAATATTCAAAATTTGCGAAAGGCAAAATATACTGTAGACAGATATCTTGAGGAGGGTGCAGTAGATAGTAATAGAAAAGAAAGAAGAGTTGCTATCATTGATATGAATATAATGGAAAATTATCAGAAAGCATCGAGATTGAAGGATGACGATTGGAAAGATGTTGCACCTAATCCTAAGGCGGCTGCCGAGTATATCTCTAAAATGATTGCATCAGACCCACAAATACATCAGAATTGTGGTACACCAGATTTCCGTATAATAGCTAAATTATGTGACCAACGAGAAAAAGAAGTCAGAGAAGCCAATAAAGGTAGACGTGATGTTATCGGTATTTTATATGAGGATGTTAATTTCCAAATTCGTTGGGCAGATTATAAAGATAAATCCAGTAAAGAGGATACGTAAAATTAGTCATATTTAATTGTGTAAAGAACTATTAAAAAAATTGGGAGGAAGAATTTAAATGAAATACCTTGTAGTAAGTGAAGACCCAAGAATTCCTTTTGAGATTAAAGAAAATGATGATTATGTCAAAATGAATCTTGATGAATTTTTAAAAGCTACAACCGATGAATCGGGTGAAGGTCTTTCGGTAGAGGAATGTGTTTTTTTCAATATCGATTCGATAAGTGAAGAACTCTATGAACTTTTGAAACAGTTACCTGTTAATATAAAGTATTATAAGTTTGATAATCAGACTCTTGAAAGACCTGCTTACATTGAAGGAAAAATTACTAATTATCGTAGAAAAGAAGTGTCAAATAATCCTTCTGCTACACCTTCAAATAGTCCTGCTCCTCAGCAACCGCAGCAAACTCAGCAACAACCTGCTTCTCAAACAGATTCAGAAGAATATACAAAGGTTGGAGTTGATATTCTTGGAGAAGAAGAAAAATTAGATAAGGCTTCAACGAGAGATATAAAGGTTGCACAGTGGGCAAATCTTATCGATGGTGAATCTAATGTTGTAGTAGATAGACCTCGTGATGCAAAACCAGGAAGAATTATTCTGTTTGGTTCTTCAAAAGGTGGTACAGGTAAGACGTTTACATGTCTGCTTAGTGCTTATCGTTATGCTAAAACTCATCCTACAGAGAGAGTTGCTTTGGCTGACTTTGATATCATTGATGGTCAGATAGGTGTAACCATTGCTAAACCAAATCCTACATTGTTAGGTTACTATAAACAATATAAAGCAGGAAATAGAACATTTAGAGATTTGGTTAACTATCATGTAAATAGTGAACATTTCAGTCCTAATATTGATTTTTATTTGGCTCCTGAAATGGATTTCCCAGAAGTTACGAATAACAATGATTTCTGGAAAAATGTATTTGAACTGCTGATTACTAACTATGATGTTGTATTCTTCGATAGTGGTATTGATTATCTTGGAAAACCACCTATCAGCAAACTCTATAAGATTGCAGATAAGATTCTTATTACAAGTAATACTTCAATCAACTCGGTAAGTTCAATTGTTCGTCAGTTAAAAACACTTGCTGGAATCAGAAAGAATAATGTTTTCAGTAAAGAAAATGAAATTCTAAGCAGACTTGGTGTCATACTTACAAGAGTAAGTCCTAACTCAGATATCAATGCTGTTGCTATGGATGCCATAAAAAAATATGCGAAGATTATTGCTGCATTTACCAATATGGACGAACAAATTTCCCGTACTCAATGGTATCAGGAATGGGAGGCTTGGGATAATTATCCTAAGATTTGTGAATACCTAGATAGGATAGTTCAGTAATATGAAAAAGAATTTGAAAAATGAAATAATCTTCGATGGGAGAGTTCAGAAAGATGTAAAAATACTTGAAGAGTTAGCAAGTTTTACAGTTTCTGCTGTAACAGGTAAAACTCAGACAGCAGATAATCGTTATCGTAACCGTCTTACTTTCATTCGTGTTCTTTATGTAGGCGAAATCAATGACCATATCAGAAATATTCTTCAACAGGATAATATGGTTAGAATCTATGGAAAACTTGATTCGGAACAATATATTGACCGAAATGGAAAGACCGTTTACAATAAGATTTTACATGCTTATCAGTTGAATCGACTGATTGAGGAAGATGGAGTTTATAAGGAGGTTCTCTAATGGTATTTGGAAAGAATAATGGTCCAAAACAGATTAAAAAGAAAAAACCTGCCTCAGCCTCAGAAAAGTCAGAGATTGCAAAAAGATATGATATAAGAATATCTACTCCAAATGGTTATTATCCTGAAGATGTCGATAAAATTTTAAAAGAAATGGAAGATGTTATTGCTCAACAGGATAAGGAAATTCAGATGCTTTCTAAAGACCGTGACCAGGCTCGTAAAGACCTTGGAAAACTTCAAGCTGAATTTACAAAATTTAAACTTAGTATAACAACAATGGATATTAAAGATAATTCATTTGAAGATGATATTCAGGATATTGCTAAGATAAATGATATTGCAGGTATTAAAAAACCTGCCTCTGTTGAAATTGACCGTTCTGATGATGACCTTGATATGGTAGGTCTTTTGGATGTTAATCCTCAACCTCAGAAGCCATCGGTTAATCGACCAATTAACAGTGTCAATCTTAACGATGATGACGACGATGACCTTGAGATTATTGGACTATAGAAGGAGATGTAGATGATAGAAAACGCTTTAGACAGACTTTTTAAAGAGTCTGAGCATGATAATGATGTTCCAAAATATTCTATGGAGGAACAAATGGAAGATGAGGAAAATGAACCTTCTTTTCTTGATAGTATGTCAGGAGCTGCAACTGATTTGTTAAAATCAAAAATAGAAGAATCTGAAAAAGATTCTGATGACGAGACAATGTTCAGTGGTGAAGATAAAACTTCTGATGAAAATGAAGAAAAGATTGAAGAGGAACAAATTGAAGAAGTTACTGAAGCACCGAAGGAAGAATTCAAACATATTGAAAAAGTTACCCTCGATGCACCATCAGAACCAAAGAAACCTCAATCAACGAAGGGAAAGAAAAAGATGGCAAATAAAAAAGAATTGAATGGTAGTAAAGCAGATGAATTGATGAGTAATCTTGCTAATGAGTGTATTGACATCATGATTCAGTCTGGTGTTACTATTCATAATTTTTCGGAAGAACAGATGCAAATCATCTGGGCACATATACGTGAAAAATTAAATGTTACTAAAAACTAATGATTTAGTCATATTTAATTAGTATAAGAAATGCATTAACTCATCAAACAAGTGAGTTAATCACCTCTAGAGGTGACTGACAGAAATGTCAGCATAGATTGTTTGGAAAGGAGATTACGTTAAGTGAAGGCATTCTTTGAGGAATACGGTTTCGTTATCGTTACTTTAGTTGTTGTTTTCTTCTTAATCATCATCGCTACTGCTTTAGGTACTAACGGTGGTGTCATTCAGAACGCTCTGAATGGTTGGATGGAAAAACTTGGTAACTCTGTCAACGCCGTTGGCACTGGTAGCTAATTTTAAACCGTTAATTGTAAACCCTCGTCAGGTAGCTATAAGGTCAGACCTGACACTTATTTTAAATAGTAGTGTTTTAAAACATTAAATATAAAATGAATGGAAGGGAGTAAATATCTGTGTTTATCAATATTGATGAAAGATTATTTGGAGATTTATGGCCTTATGTTCAAGATGATAATGTTACAGATATCAAATGGAATGGAACAGGTCTTTGGATAAATGACCTGACTCTTGGTAGATATATGGTAACCTATGAAGATGGGGAACCTTTTAAATTGGAACCAGAATTCGTTGAGATTTTCTGTAAACGTATTGCGAACATGGTCAATGAAAATTTTAACATGTCCGAACCAAGTTTAAAGGCAGAAACATCGGAATTGAGAATTCAGGCAGAACATTCTTCAGTATCTGGAGATAATACGATTGCATTTACAATTCGTAAAACTCCAAGTGTATCAAGATTAGCAAATAAAAATCTTGTCGACGAAGGTTACTGTGATGAATTGACTCAGGCGTTGTTTCCTTGCTTAATGAGAGGACACTGTTCTGGTGTTATCACTGGAGATGTCGGTTCTGGTAAGACCGAGTTGGAAAAATATCTGTCTGGTTTTATTCCATTGAAAGATGGTATTGTAACAGTCGAGGATACTTTGGAAATGAGATTGAAGACTATTTATCCAGATAAGGATATTTATTCTATGCGTATTACTGACTCATTTACTCAGGAAATGGCAATCAGAGATGCTCTTAGATTAATGACTAAATGGTTAGTCATTGCTGAATCAAGAGGACGTGATATTGCCCGTGTCATGGAAGGTGCTTCCACAGGTTGTTGTGCATTAACTTCTATCCATGCTGAAAATACCTGGGAAATTCCTGACCGTATCATGAACATGGCTGGTGAGGATGCTCGAGTTGGTTTTGAAAATGATGTATATACTTTCTTTGACTATGCCATAAAGGTCAAAGCTGATATTCGTGATGATGGTATCAAGAGAAATATTGACCAAATCTGTTTCTTTGAAAGAGATGGTAAGGAAAATAAGACTATTATTTTCATGCAAAATGGAAAACTTACAGGTAATCCAATTCCTCAGTCAATTATTTCAAGATTTGTTGCGAATAAAAATGATAAGGATTTCAATAAATATGAAAAACCTTTCTTAGTACTTTATAAGAAACAGTTGGATTTATTAAATCAATCTGCGGAGGCATAAAGTATGAAGAGAATAATTGATGCTTATAAAAGTTTCTTTAAAGGAACGATGGCTCGTTATGGTACATCGTTTGGATTTAAGGAATACTTTTTCTATATTGTCGGTATTTTAGGTTCAATTTTATTTATCGGATATATTTCTAAACTTGAACTTCAATACATGGCAATTCTTATTGCCTTGGCTCTGATTGATATGCCTATTTTAATTGTGGCTATTGTTAACCAGAGAAATGAAATGCGAAGATTTGAGATGGTATCATCTTATCTGACAAGTGTGTTACCTATCTTCGTAAGACAGCCAAAAATTCTATATACTCTTGAAGAGGTTTCTGACCTTATTGAGTATCGAATTAGGGATGTTGTTCTCAAGGCAATTGAATATATTAGAAATGACTTGAATAATCCAGATGCTGAACGAGAAGCATTGCATATGATTGAAAGAGAATTTCCAAATTCAAGAATTGCTGCTACTCATCGTCTGATGTTATCAATTGAGTCAACAAACTCAAAAGTATATGAGGCACCTTGTCTTATTTTGTATGATGATATTGAAAACTGGATTAACCGTGTCTATGAATATCAGAAAGATTTACAGAACCGAAGGTCAAAACTTATCATGTTAACAATGTTGACTATTCTTATGAATAGTGCATTTATTCTTATTTACGGTTCTAATGAAGCATTCTCTGGTTTCAGTAAATATCCACTGTATCAGATTTCTACAACAATTTTCCTTGGAGCAATGTTGGTTATTCTGACAATTGCAATTGCAAAATTGCATGGTGCTTGGATTGTTAATGACTCCAATGAGAGAGCATTAAAACGAGCAGAACAGGCATATGAAGATTTGAAGGTTAATCGAAAGACAATCAGAACTGGTGATATCATTATTTCAAGCGTATTACTTTTGATGTCTGCAGTTTGTATTATTCTTTTGAGAAATACACCGCTGGCAATTCTTTGTTGGTTTGGTGTTCTTTTGGTTCTTTCTGCAACAACTAGAAGAAAATCAATCAGAAAAAGAACTGTTGGTAAGGCAATGGAACTTGAATATCCTTCTTGGTTGAGAACAGTTGCAATCAATCTGAAGAATATGACTGTTGTCAATGCTATCGATGACACAAAAGAATTTTCTTCCAAGATTTTACAGGAAGAAATCAATAAATTTGAAGAAGCAGAATATAATGACCCTATTTCAATCCGACCATACATCGGCTTCTTAGGTGATTATAATCTGCCTGATGTAGTATCTTCAATGAAGGTACTATATTCCATTCAGAATCTGGGTGCAATGGATGTTCAGACACAGATTGCTGGTCTGATTACAAGAACTCAAAGACTATTGGAAAAATCAGAAAAAATTAGAAATGAAGATAACCTTTCAGGTATCGAAATGTTAGGTTTTATTCCAATGGCACTGTTTACGATGCAGACAATGGTATCGTTGATTCTGATGATGCGTATTATGATGGAAACTTTAACTACAATTTCAGGATTCTAATAGAAGAGAGGAGAAACCCATATGAAAACAATGTTTGATGAATTTCTAGGAACTGCATTTGAGATGCTGGTTATTTTTGCATTCGTTGCTCTGGCACAGTGGGTTTTTAGTATGGTTCTTGCGCTATGAAAGATTACTTTGAAGAACATGGTTTAACTGCACTAGCATGTATAGGCAGTATAATTGGATTGTATCTTGCCTTTAAATTTATAGCTCCTGATTCTCAACTGGCATATATTGTAGATAAATTTCTTGAAACATTAATGGGGGTATAATAATTTGAAACAACTTTTTGAGGAAATTGGCGCAGCCGCACTAACATGTGTCTGTATTATCATATCCCTCAGTATTTTTTCAAATGTTATTACCAATGATTTGGTTAGAGATAGGGCAATAGATTTTGAAAGTGGTGCCGAGGTTTATACATATACAAGTGAAGAGGTTGCCTACGGTGAAGATGGTAATGTTAAATTTAATGTTAACCCAATAATTATCGATTATAACAATGGTGGAGAACCTTTTAAATGGAGAGATTATATTTTAAAAAATGACCCTATAACAGGAAATACTTGTTATGCAGAATTCGGTGACTATAAGGTTGCAGATAATACGGAACTGGATTTAAGTTCCTATGTAATTCCAAAAGCATATATCGGTGTATTTGATACCGATGAAACAGCTTTGGCAGAAAAACTTGCTAAGATTGACAGTAAACTTGTCAATGTTAGAAGAGCAGGTACTCAGGTAATACCATTACTTCTTAAATGGGAAGGTGTTTCTGTAGAAAAGAATATGTATGTAACTGTAAGACCAAATACGGTCACATATACAGTTCACGGATATGTAAATTCTTATGGTTCAGATTATGGTGTTCGTAAGGACCAGAGTCTTGTTTTGATTGCTGAAGGAGAAGATTATGCATATTCTCTAACCGATGATTCAGGATATTTTGAATTTTCTGGTTTAAATGAAGAAGATTTTACACTTAAGGCAACTGTAGTTTCGATGGATGCTGAAGGTAATTTCAATGAAAGTACTTATGCTTACAATATCCCAAAATCTGCATTTGATAATGCACTGATTGCTTCATCTTCAGATATAAATATTGGAACAGTATCTTTGAGTCCTGTAAATGATGTAAGAATCAACTCAATAAACTATCTATTACCAATAGGTATGACCTGGGGTGAATTTGTTGATTTAGGATATAGTCAGGCAGATGGTGAATTTATTGTCTATGATAAAAACGGAACTGAAATTCCAGCACTTTATTTTGATGCTCCTACATCCTTAAATGTTGAAGACCATGCTTATGTATCTCTTGACGATGAAATTCATAGTGGAAATTATTCTATTGGTGTCGTTGAAAAGAGATTTATTTATAACAATACGAAGGAAGTTAATTACTTCGGCATCTATGAAGAAGAATAGGGAGGAAATTATTAGGTGAAAAATTTATATGAACATATGGTAACAGCCATGGTTATGGTACTGATGATGTTTGCCTTTACTTCTGTTCTCTATGGTGAAATGCAGATTGTCAATGCAAGAAGAATATTTACGAGTGCAGTCAATGCAATTCAATCGAGTTATTATACTGTTAATGTTGATAATATGAATGCAAAGATAAAGGAAGTTTTCCCTTCCTGGAGTCTTGAAGTTGAACCTCAATCTACTGTTGGTACAAGAAAAGATTATCTTGTAAAACTGAATTATACTGTTGATGTTCCTATTTTCAACATTCATAAAGATGGTATCATAGAAGGGCACGCAAGATAAATTATGAAGGCATTACTTAGAGCATTTGGTATGTTTGTGGTAGGGGTATATTTTATGTTGAGTATAATGACCCTTGGACAGATGACTATCATCGAAACTGAACTTAATGATTCGGTATCACAAGCAGTAACTTCTACTCAAATTGCCATGCGTGAACAGATTGAGGATAGACTGTATAATACTCATAATGCAAGAACTAAGTTTGAAACCTCAGAAGATTATTATAATTATTTTATTAATACTCTTAAAGAGACGAAAACAAATAAAAATGTTAAATATGATGTAAATATCTATGCTGCTGATGTTGAGAAAGGTTTGCTTTCCGTTGAAGTAACTGCATATTATAAGAGACTCGATGGAACAATTATTCCTGCTGCTCAAGCACCAAAATGTAAAAAGATAAGCATCGTAGATATTATCATGGATTAAGATATAAGAAATTATTTTTTCTTGTATCTGCTTAGAAGATTAATTGTTTAGTCCTTTGAGCAGATATTTTTTTATATGGAGGATAGAATATAGAATGAAATCATTTTTTGATGAACACGGTCGAGTATTCTTAAGAGTAATGATATTCCTCATGTGTAGTGTATTAGTAGGGGGAGTATTTTATAAAATGAAAGATGTCCTCTTTGATTTTACTAATCAGGCTACAGATACAGATACGAATATAATTATCGATGACAGTGACCTGCCAACTCCTACTCCGATAGAACCACCAGTAGCAGGTGATTACATTGCTACCTATAATTTGAATACAGATAAAGACCCTATCGGTAAGATGGTTCCTGAAACTACTCCTATGACTTTTGCAATAAAGGCTGGTGGTCGTTATAGTGACCAGATTCCAGGTAAAAAGCTGGCAACGGCTGTAAGAATAAATCATCGTTTTGATGGTTGGTATACAAACAAGACAGGCGGTACTTTGATTACCAATTCAACAGTCGTAGACCCTAATATTAAACAAAATGTAACCCTCTATGCTCATTGGACAGATTTAAACTATACGATGACGCTCGGAGAGGTTATCAAATATACAGGTACTCCAGTTACTCCAACAGAATTTGTTAAACAGGGTGGTAAAGCATTAACAGAAAATACTGATTTCACAGCATCCTATGAAGACAATGTACCTCATGATGGTGAAATTTATATTGATGCTACAGCAATTGCTACTGGTAAAGGGGAGCATCCAACGATGTATCTGATGCAACCTTTCCGTGTAATAAGACAGGATTATAAAATTTCCTATGATATGAATACAGGAACAGGTAATATTCCTGACCAGACTAAGTGGTGGGGTATTCCTCTGACACTGTCTGATGTAATTCCGACGAAGACAGGTTGGACATTCACAAAATGGAATACAAAAAAGAATGGTTCAGGTACATCTTATGACTCTTCAGCAACTTTTGAAACAAATGCTGAGACTGTTATGTATGCACAATATCGTGCAAATACTTATAAGATTGTCTATGATGCCAACAGACCTGTAAATTCTATTACAGACAGTAGTGATGTGGCAGTTACAGACCAGACAAATCTTAAATATGATACAACATATTATTTCAAAACAAATACTTATCGTTGTAAAGGATATACGGCAGCAGGATGGAATACAAAACCAGATGGTTCAGGAACAAATTATACTCCAGGAACAGAGTTTAGTAATTTGACTGCTGTGGATAATGGTACTGTTACTCTCTATGCTCAATGGGTAGATGAAGACCCAACGATAAAGATTACTTCAATAAGTCCTGAAGTATATAAAGCAGACAATTCACTTAATTATACAAATAGGGATGTTATTGTTTCTGTTGCTATGACAGACTACGGTGTAGGTCTTTCAAAACTTGAATTAATTCAGGGAAGTTCCGTTGTACAGACACTAGCCACATATAATGCTGAAAAAGAAAAATCACATAATTATACAGCTACTTTCCGTATAATGGAAGGAGATAACTATTATTTAAGAGTATATGATAAATTAAATCATACTGCTAAAGTTCAGTTAATTCTTCCACATATTGATAAAGTAGACCCTGAGATAATTATTACTGATTAATTGGTAAGAGGTGAACATATGAAAAGAATATTAAAATATCCTCTGATGATTGTATTAAGTATTGCCCTAATTCTTAGTGGTGTATTTATCAGTTATCAAATAAATAGTTTTAAAAATGAAAAAGCAATTAATGAGGAAATCGCTGAAGAAGTAGCAAAGCGTTCTGAAGAAGACCAGAAACTATTTAATGAATTTGTAGCAATGCAAAATGAGCATGAGAAAGAAGTTCAAAAAACAGAACTTGAATTAAAAACTACTTTGGATGAATACAGTTCAAAGAAATATGATAATGTTGTAGATGCTACAAATAACTTAATTTCGACAATAGGTTCAAGATTTGATTATGGTCACTATAAGAATTTAAATTTAAGTGTATTATATGATAATATTGACGAATATTCTAAAGAAGCAAATATTCGAGATATTGGAGAGTTTGAGGAAGATTATGATAGGAAGGTTTTTGTTGCTTATCAGGAAGCAATCAATAATATAGATTTAAATTCAGATACTCTTTGGTTGGATGTTCATAATTTACTTTTAAATGCACAATTGGATGTATCTAATCCTGAAAAATTAGATTGGACAAACTGGTTGAAGGCTGCAAAAGAATGTGATTATTTCAATCCAGTAACAGAATTTGAACCAGATACAAATCTTATTTCAAATAATGATTATGTTGTTCAGGCAGAAACAAAAGCAGGTCCAACGACAGTAAACAGTTCTATAATTTTTGGTTCTAAGCAGAATGCGGCAATCTATAATGCTCAAAGTGGCGGTTCTAATGTAACAAATTCTTCTACGGATAATAGATATCGTTATAGAAGATATACAGGTGAACAGGATGTTATGACTGTAAGTGTTGCTGGATTATATAGATTTAATTTAACTGGTGCTCGTGGTGGTGCAGATATCTGGGCTAATGCAGGTGTCGGAGGAACGACAACAGTTTATAAATATCTCAAACCAGGTGATGCTGTTTATATCAATGTAGGTGGTAATGGTGGACGTACTGCCGAAGGTGGTAAAGGAACGTCTCGTGCAGGTCTTGATTGGGCAGGATGGGCTGCTGGTGGATATAATGGTGGTGGTATCTCCAATACAAGGTCATCAGAGGCAAATAGTAATGAAGGTCAAGGTGGTGATGGTGGAGGAGCTACTTCTGTAGCAACTGCATCAGGAACTCTTGATACACTCAGTTCAAATAAAACATCTATTATTGGTGTTGCAGGAGGCGGTGGCGGTGGTGCTGCTACTGAAAATGCATATGGTGGCGGTTCAAATCCAGGTGTCACTGGCGGAAATGGCGGCGGAACTTCTGGTGGTGGAGGTAGCAGCGGTGGAACTCAGACTGCTGGAGGTGCCTGCGGTGCTGGAGGAGGCTGTCAAGCTGGTTACTTCGGTCATGGTGGAAAATCCAATGATTACAATGGAGGTGGCGGCGGTGGCGGCTACTATGGTGGTGCTGGTGCTGGTCATAATAATTATAATTCTATGTCCAGTTCTGGTGGTGGTTCTGGATATGTGTTTGCTTCATCAACAACATTTAACGGAGTAACATATACAAATTCAACAACCGCTGGTTCAGGCAGTTCAGGAACTTTATCCCCTACTGGAGGAGGTTCCGTAACTGTAACTCTAGTTGATTTATTAAAATTAGATTATACTGATGAAACATACTCTACAGTATATTCTACAGCAGCATCAACTATTCTTGCTGATGAGGCTGCCAACGGTAGTGGTAATTATACTTATACGATAACTGCACAGAAGAATTCGAGCAATGGAAATGTAAGTTATTTCAGTATGTCAGGTAAAGATATCATCGTTGCTTCTAAAACTCCTGCAGATACTTATAAACTTACGGTTAAAGTTTCCGATACTTCTTATGGAGTTTCACAGGAAGCTACTATTACAGTAAATGTTCAAAAGGCAACTATGTCAGCAAATGTTGCTGCTCAGGTATATAAATTTGATAGAAATCCTCATGGAGAAGCAATCAATACACATCTTACTACGATTGATGGTTCTGCAGTAACTGTAAAATATGGTGATTCTGCAACAACATGTAATTCAACTACTGTTCCAAAGATTGTCAATCCAGACGATAGTAAGACAGTTTATTTTGTAGCAAGTGCTCCAAATCATCACGATTATAGTGGAAGTTATCGTCTGTTAGTTGCCAATAGTGTAATTTCTTTACATGGTTTAAAATGTAATGGTCATGAAGGAATTGCCTTAACAGATGATTATTCTGGAATCGGCACATGGTATTATACATATAGATATTTCCTTTCTGGTGATTCAGTAGAAAGAGAAGCAAGGTCAGATGATTTCATTGAAACAAATGAAGATGCTTGGATTACTTTCCCTAAAGGACAAAATGTAAAGAATGTTACTATCTATGTAAATGATAAGGCTACAAATGATGCTGATGAGGTATTGTCTTGTGATATTGAACTGAGAGAGTATTCTATCACCTATGATTCAAATGGTCACGGTACAGCACCTTCTGGACATATAAAGACACACAATATTGATACAAATCTTCAAGGATTTATCGAAACTCAACATGATACTGGTCCAAATTCTACAATATCATTCAATGCAAATGAAGGAAGTTCAACTCCTTCTTCAATAACATCGACTGCAAATAATACATATAATCAGACTTATTGGGCAGATGGTTCTGTTTCAGGTAGAAAATATGGTTCAAGTGCTTTGTTCGATGAAAATAAGAGTACAACCTTCTATGCTCTCTGGGAAAAGAGTACAAATTATACTCCTGTTATGATGCCTGCTGCAATTACGAGAACAGGTTATTCATTTAAGAATTGGAATACAAAGGCAGATGGAACAGGAACTGCATATACAGCAAATTATAATTATGACCCTGATGACTATCCTGCATTGAAGAGTTCTCAGACATTATATGCAAATTGGGAAGAAATGAGTTATTCAGTAACCTTCTATGGAAATGGTGCTGAAAGTGGAACTCAGCCAGTTATGAATAGAAAATATACAGAAAGTCTGACTCTTCCAACAGAAACTAACTTTACGAGAGTAGATTATGCATTCGAAGGATGGTATGATGCTCCTACAGGCGGTAATAAGGTAACTGAAATTCCTGCAAATACAACAGGAAATAAAGTTGTCTATGCTCATTGGAGAAGTCTCAACTTCTTATATTCATTGAAAGAAGTTACTGGTTATAATACAACTGCAGATTCGACAGCAGGTGATGCAATTCCAGCATATTTGTATTATGACGATGTTGAATATGTTGTCATGGATAACTATCAGTGGTTACCATCTGACCATGTAACATCATATCAACCAGGAACAACTATTACAAAATGGTCTAAACCTCAACAAAAATATATTACTGTTACAAATACTGAATCCGTAGCAGGTACGGTTTACCATAATAAGTGGGGATTTGCAACAGACCCAAGTTCACTTGAAAGTTCTCAAACTGTAAGAACTTACACATCAAGTTCATCCGCAGTGGCTTATGGAGTATTTGGTGTTGAAGTAACTCCACATGTAAGTTCTGAATATCTGAGTTGGGGTGGTGGTTCTCAAGGAAATCAGGCAGGTTGGATTGCAACATATCCTGTAAATATTTCAGGTGAAGACAATATTGTTGTCGATGGATTTACATTTGACAGGTCTATTATTGCTACTGGAATAATTGCTGAGAGTAATGGTATCGGTTATCGACTACACTTTGCTGGTCAAGAATGGAATGAGTTCAATCAGCAGGTTAATGGTCACGGTGGAGACCCTGGTTCAGGTGCTTGTGGTTTGACAGGTACAGGAGACACAATGTGTTGGGAATCTGAATGGGGTGAAAAGACCAATGGAACATATGAAAGAGTATATCGTGAACTTGTCGATGCTGATGGTAATACAATTCAGTTACCAGGTGTTTCTGGAGACAATGTAACTCTTGAAATCTATACTAGAAATTACTGGTTGAAGAATAGAGTAAGAGCAAAGAAGATTAGTCTCATTGAAAGAACTTACTTCATGACTGATGATGCTTCTCATGCAAATATTCTTGGTCGTTTCAATGTTGTTCCTATCTGGGATGAATGGTCTGAATGGGTTGAAGTTACACCAACTCAATTCAAACAGTTGTATCCAGATATAGATATTAATACTCAACTGGGTAATGAGATAAAACTCAGTGATACTCAGATGCTGAGAACAAAAGCAAAATAGTGCTATTTAATTATAATAATGAATGGAAATCGGTCTATATTTAGATTGATTTCCATTCAATTTTCTTAATTTTTGCAATTTAAATTTATTTGGAAAAAACATGAAAAATAGTCATATTTAATTATATAGATAGTATATATTAAATATGTGTACTTTTAAGGAGATTATATATATGAGAAAAATAATTAAATTACTGAACATAATTCCTGTTATCTTGTGTATATTAATTGGTTCGATGCTGGCAACTGTACCAGTATCTGCTGATGAACAGGTTCCTAAAGAGGGGGATACATTTTATTTTGCAGGAAAGAACTGGTTCATAATACATATTGATTCAGGAGAATATTTCCTGTATGCTAAGGATTGGGCAGTCGGATATAATGGATTCTCCCATTCAACAAGTTCATATACAGGAGCTCAAGGTTTTGGTACTTCTTCTCCGTGGAGTTATATTGGTCCGAGTGATGGTTCTGGTATTCAGGATGTTACCATGAATAATTGGTATCGTGATAATGTTTCTGCTGCAGATAAGAAATATGTAAAACCACAGACTATTTATGCAGAATATTATGATTTATCTGGAAGAAGTAAAAATTCTGAATATGCATATACAACAAGTATGTATCATAGAGAAAATAATAATGCATATACAAGATATATGTATGCTATTTCTGCTGAAGAATATGCAACTTATTGTCAGGGATTATCCTGGATAAATAGTACTATTGGAAATTTCAGAACAGGTAATGGTGATATTCTTATTTGGACAAGAACAGGTAGAAAAGTTGACCGTTCAACTCCAAACAGACCTGTTTATATAAGTGATTCTGGTGATTTGAATAATATTAATGTTGTTAGACCTACAGATACTACAACCTATGCGTTGATTAGTCAGAAAAATCATGCAACCAATGCAAATACAAATTATTTTTCATTGACTTCAACATCAGGAGATAATCTTAACAGAGAATTTAATATTGCTGGGGGAACTCCTGCTGGTGTTTATGATTTGATAATTCAGGTTACAAGAAATTATAATGTTGGACATATCAGTACAATGATTGATAATGGTGGTTGTTTCGATAGAGTTGGTACCTATAGAGCAGCTTTAAGATTGGATAGGTCTAAGGTTGATGCCGCTGGTATTTATTATTCTGGTGGTGCTTGGCGTATCGGTGGAGGAGTAACACCTTCAAATCCTAATGTTGATAGCTATCAGTCAGGTTCAAAAACATATTCTACCGCTGCACAGAAACAGGCATATACTGGTGCAAACAGAACAACAAAAATTTATTATACTCTTACGATAAATAAGGCTACTAATCCGATGACAATAAATTCAACGGGTTCAGGTACAAGAGTATTCAGTGAAACTGCTGGAACTCAAACATTTAATGCAAATCCACAATCAAATAAGGGTGCTGTAACCTATGCAATAAAATCACAGAAAACTGGTTCTACGACAGTATCATATTTCTCTATTGATAATCCATCTTCTCCAATATTTACTGTTGGAGCAGGAACTCCTGTTGGAACATATACAATTGAGGTAAATGTTACTGCTGCTGGAGATGCTAATTACAACCCAATTACAAAAGTATTTACATATACTTTGACAGTAACAAAAGCTCCAAATACAGTTAAATTCGACAATCAGTCTGGAGAAGTATATTTCAGAATGAACCCACAAAGTTCTCCTGATGTTGAACCTGCATATAATAATCAGGGAGCAATTACCTATTCGATAACTGCTCAGAAGGATTCTTCTAATGCAACGGTTTCTTATTTCAGTATTCCTGATACAAGTTCACCTAATTTCAAGATTGCTGGTGGAACACCTGTTGGAGATTATGTTCTGACAATGCGTGCAACAGCAGCAGGAAACAGTAACTATAATTCTGGATATGCTGAAATGACATATTTATTAAAAGTTAAACAATCTTCAATTCCTGAGATTACCGTTAATTACTATAGAGCAAATCCAAATCAGGCAAGTACAACCGAAGGTGTTTATATTGAAACTAATCGTGCCAATGCAAAATTGGTAGATGAACCATTCCTGATTGATATTCATGCTCAGGATAAACCATTTGAAGTTGGAAGTCCTGTTTTTGGTATAACAAAACTCTATTATCAGATTTCTACTGACGGCGGAGTTAACTATGGACCTTCAAAAACACTGTATGATGGACCAGCAACTCTTGACCTTCTAAAATATGATGACATAAAGATTTCTGAAACACCAGGTATCTACTATATTAAGGTTACAGGAATCAATGATGTTAATAATACAGGTGTTCTTCAGGACATCTATCGTATTGGAACTGTTCCTGCATTGTTTGTTCAGAATCAGACTTACTTCGTCGATGAAGAGGTAGATATTGAAAGAATTAAGGAATATGCTTCTGCATACGATTCTGTTGATGGTGATATTACATCTTCAATTGTAGTTGATTATATCATGAAGGAAGATGGCACTAAACAGGATAACTTTGGACCTGATTGGAGATTAGATACTCAGGAACCAACTTCATATGTAATCTCATATTCCGTTACAAATAGTGATGGTAGAACTGCTATGAAGACTGCTACTGCAGATGTTATTTTAACACTTCCAAGTGATGGACAAAAGAATGCCTTTGGTATCTATGATAGATTCATTGACCAGAAATATATTGATTCTTTAGAAAAGAATTCTATCTGGAAATCATATGATGAATATAAAGATGCTTTGGCAAAAGCAATTGCTCAGTCTGAAACTCCAATAAATGGAGAACCAATAAAGATAGATTAATTTATGAAATTCTTTAAATTTTTGATTTCTCTGCTGTTAGTCGGAGTAATCTGTACCACAGCAGTTTACTATGTTGGAACAGAACTGAAGGATAATCCCTGGGCAAGGGAATTCTTCAGTTTCTTCCATCGGAATAGTAGTACTTACGATTCTGATATTATCGACAGGTATGTGATTGACGAGAATCTTAACCTCCTTGAAAATGTAAAACAAAATTTTCAGTTTCTCAATAATGACCGATTTGATGTCAATGCTTCTGATAAGGATGTCATATCTGTCGATGACGTCGGAGATGTCATTCGAAATAAGTTAATTGACTACGGATATTCGAGTGATGATGTTCAAAGATTTCTCGATGAGAATCTTCCTTCGATAGTTGGCTATTCGAAATACGTAAGCATCGTCTTCGATGATTTCACAAATATGATGAACCGTTCGAAGAATCGAATTGCCTTCTACGTCATTCGTCGAAACGATAATATCAAATAAAGGAGATTTTTATGGCAGAAAGAGTTAGAAATAAAACATATACAATGGATGAAGTAATTGCAGATTATGTCGAAGATGTAATTTGGATTGAAGAATTCACTGCTCGAGATGAATTTCAAGAGATAAATGATGCTGTGAAAGCAATGCCTCAACATAACTATGAGAATTTGCTGAACAGTATTGTTTATGAAGTTTTAGATGAGAGTGAACTTTTAAACAATCTCGATGACATGATTATCACAAAATTAATGAATAAACTTAAAAAGTAAGCGTAGCAATACGCTTATTTATATGAGTATCCGACTATTCTTCCCCTTCGGTCGGATATTCATATAAGTAATTTAACTAATGTATGTTTTTATGTTATAATTAAAAGAGAGAATGCTTTATGCGATGATATTTTCGCATAGAGCAGTTGTCATATTTAATTATATGAAGAGGTGTATATGAATAAGACTTTAAGAAGAATAATTTCAGTTATTTTAGTAATTATTATGATTGTCTGTGGTGTCGTCATCTTTAAAGAAAATGATAAGACAGAACAGGTTGTAAAAGAATCAAAATCATTGAAAGAACTCATTGCAAAGAATGTGGACTTCAATCTGCAATATGAATTCAGTAAGGATGCTTATGCTGAATTGAAAGCAGTCAATGACGATTTTGTTGGTTATATTTTTATCGGAGATGTCATCGAACAGCCTGTTGTTCAGGGAGATGATAACAGTTACTATCTTCATCGGACATTCAATAAGGAATGGCTGACGAATAACGGTGTTCCTTTCATGGATTGTTATGCAAATCTAGACAGTACCAACATTACTATCTATGGTCATAACAGTTCGTGGAAACAGGATATCATCTTTTCTCATCTGAACGATGTCATTCTTGACCAGGATTACTATGAGAAAAATTCGAAGATTCGTTTCTATCTGGAAAATGAAGTTAGGGAATATGAAATCTGTTATGCTTACTATATCAATGAGGCACAGTTCCAGAACTATGATTTTGCTCAGGACTATTTCGATGATATTGCTGAATTCAGTACATTCATTCAATATGCTCGTGACCACAGTGAAATCAAGAATGTTTATGGAGACATCTACTGGGGTGACCATATTCTCACACTGCAAACCTGTAAAAGATATAATCAGGATGTTAAGGTTGTTGTCGTTGCCCGTGAGGTGGCCAACGGAGATTATAAATAATTATTGGGAGGAAATCTAATGGCAAATATTAAACTTGAAAAGAAAAAGGAACCAAAGGCAAATAAATTTCCAAAATGGCTTCCAATTGCTGTCGTTGCCTTGGCTGTATTTCTTGTTCTGCTGATTGGGGGAACAGTTTATTTTAACAATGTGCAACAGAAGAAAGCAATGGAAGAATCATATCAGACTTTAGTTGAATCACTTAATGTAACATTTACTACTGATAAGAGATTGCTTACTGTTGAGGCTGCTCCAGCACCAACTTATTCAGATACAAAATATGATGGATTGAAACAGGTTCCAGACCAGTTAAGAAATCTTTTTGTTTCTTTCAGTGG
>OCTX012274654.1_pt1 | contig 75532 bp, 61 predicted proteins | sample 1539691 | NCBI WGS metagenome assembly OCTX01 (sample SAMN02144231, study PRJEB22623) | gut metagenome | biome: sheep rumen | host: Ovis aries | place: New Zealand
ACAAACACAAGCATAAACGGCAAGAATCCGAAAAGAATTGCCTGAACTGCAAATACAAGAAGTGCAATCGGGAAGTTCTTCACCGCCATAATCGCCGCATTACGGTAAACGTCTTTAAAGGAAAGATCCACACATGCAATAAGTGGATAGACGAAAAGCTGCATACAGCTCCAGTAAGTAAGGATGCAGAAAAAGAATGATTTTGCCGCCATACCCATGGCTCCGCCGCTCATCGGACCATTCTGATAATAGCCGATATTAAAAAGCAGAACACATGTGACGATCAAAGAAAGGAACATCGCGCCAAGAGATTTCTTCCAGTTGTCCTTAAGCCCCTTCTTGATATCATCTTTAAAAGAATTTTCACCAATCAGAACGTTCTTATAATAATAGCTAACCGCCGAGCACACCGGGCCATTGGCGACAAGATTAAAACCGCAGAGCATAAACGAAGCGATCATTGTCATAAGATAATACATATTATTGACTGCTTCATCAGTAACCAGAGATTCGTCAACGAGTCCTGTTCCGATAATGTAATCCTTGAGCTTATCCGGCATGAACTGGGGGATGATCATCGGGAAAAGAAGCATAACCACGCACAGCGCCAATACGAAAATGATCATATTTCCTACAAGCAAAACGAAGTTTCCGGCAGATACTTTTCCGATATCACGACCGTAAGAGCGGAAAAAGCCTCTCTTTCTTTCTACTTTTTTCCAATCATCCGAATTCAGCTGCTGTTGATTCATTTCCAAAGACTCTCCATTATTTTGCTGTTTTCACAGACCTGCGCCAAGGCACGCTCCGCATAAGCAAGATTCTTCTCTTTCTTTTTGCCCTTCACCTTATAGCCCAAAGGAGCCACAAGTCCGAAATTCGCATTCATCGGAGCAAAATGACGTACACCGGGATCAGATATGTAGGATGCCATCGCACCGATCATCGTCTCCGCTGAAAAATGAACCGGGCTTTCTTTCCCAAGAGCCTGAAGTGCGGCATAATAGCCGGCAATATATCCGGAAGCTGTGGACTCGATATATCCCTCCACCCCGGTGATCTGGCCGGCAAAGAAGACATTTTTATCATCCTTCATACGATAAGACGAGTCAAGAAGCTTCGGAGACTCGATATAGGTATTCCGGTGCATGACGCCATATCTCGAGAATTCCGCATTCTGAAGGCCGGGGATCATCTGAAATACTCTTTTCTGTTCCGGGAACTTCAATCTGGTTTGGAAACCCACGATATTATAAATAGATGCACTTCTGTCATCCTGACGGAGCTGGACACAGGCATACGGCTCTTCTCCTGTTCTGGGATCGATCAGGCCTACCGGTTTCAGAGGACCGAAACGCATCGTATCATAGCCTCGTTTAGCCATTGTCTCAATTGGCATACAGCCTTCAAAAACCGTCTCTTTATCAAATCCTTTGACATCGGCTAATTCAGCGGATACCAAAGCTTCATAGAACTTCTGGTATTCATCCTCATTCATCGGACAGTTAAGATAATCATCTCCGCCCTTACCATATCGTGACATGGCAAAGCAGATACTTCTATCTATGCTAGCCTCTGTGACGATCGGAGCTGCCGCATCGAAAAAATGCATATCCTGATGTCCGATCTTGTCCATAATACTATCGTAGAGATCTCCATCGGTCAGAGGCCCTGTAGCAATGACAACGATGCCATCCTCGGGAATACTGTGGATCTCATCATAGATAACTTCTATATTCGGATCATTCAGGATCTTCCTGGTGATGTATCCGGAAAACTCTTCACGATCGACAGCAAGAGCACCACCTGCAGGAACCTGACTTTTGTCCGCTGATTCCATGATCAGTGAACCAAGGATGCGAAGTTCTTCTTTAAGAAGACCTACACCATTTTCCAGCTGGTTGGAGCGAAGCGAATTACTGCAAACAAGTTCAGCAAATCCGTCACTGTGGTGAGCGGGACTCTTGCGGACAGGTTTCATCTCATAAAGACGGACCTTCACTCCGAGACGTGAAGCCTGATATGCCGCCTCAGATCCGGCAAGGCCGGCGCCAATGATAGTAATTTGAGGCTGATCCATATATCAAGCCTCATTCGCATCTGAAGATGCTTTTTTACGGGACTTCTTCTCTTTTGGTGCCGGCTTTTCCTCGTCTTCCGACTTAGATGACTTTTTCGCTGTGTTCTTCGGGCATTCCGGATTTGCGCACTTCGGATAAGCGCGGCCACGGAATCTCTTCCAGACCATATAACTGCCGCAAGTATCGCACTTCTGGCCTTCTACCGGCAGATACCAGCTGATAAAGGAACAATCCGGATCTTTACCCTTCTTATCGCAGGTATAGAATACGCGTCCCTTATATTTGTTGGAACGGTGCGAAACAAGTCCGGAACCGCAAAGCGGGCAGGAACCCTTGACGGTTACTTCAACATTTCTGGTAAACTTGCACTCCGGGAAATGGGAGCAAGCGACAAACTGTCCGAAGCGTCCTTCCTTAATGATCAGATCTCCACCACACTCAGGGCACTTTTCTCCGGTCTGCTTTTCTTCCATCTTGACTTTGGAAACAGCAGATCCTGCTTTAACGATCAGCTCATGGAATGGCGGATAGAATTCACTTAAGACCTTGACCCAGTCTTTCTTGCCGACTTCGATCTCATCGAGTTTTGACTCCATATCTGCGGTAAATGAAACATCAACGATCTCAGCGAAATTATCCGAAAGAAGCAGTGTAACCACTTTACCGAGATCTGTCGGATAGATGATCTTTCCCTTTTTATCGATATAGTTTCTCTCAAGGATGGTCGAGATCGTCGGAGCATATGTGGAAGGACGCCCGATTCCCTTTTCTTCGAGAGTCTTGATCAATGTGGCTTCGGTAAATCTCGCCGGCGGCAGAGTAAACTTCTGCTCGGATTTGATATCCAGGAGTTTCAAAGACTGTCCGTCAGACAACTCCGGGAGTTTTGCCTTAACACTCTTATCATCTTCGGCATTATCTTCCGCGATATCCGCATAAGCAGCGAGGAATCCCTGGAATTTAATGGTCTCACCCTGAGCACGGAAAACAGAGTTCTGACAGATAACATCCAGCGACACTGTATCCACTTCAGCAGATGCCATCTGAGAAGCAAGGAAACGGTCCCAGATAAGCTTATATAATCTGTACTGATCCACGCTCAAAGAAGACTTGATAGATTCCGGATCCAGCTCAAAATGTGCCGGTCGGATCGCTTCGTGAGCATCCTGTGCGGAATTCTTATTCGAATACTTTCTCGGAGACTTCGGCAGATATTTCTCACCGTACTTCTCGGAAATCAGACGTCTTGCAGCTGTCATCGCCTCATCCGAAACACGAACAGAGTCTGTACGGATATAGGAAACAAGCGCAACCTGTCCCTGTCCTGAGATCTCAACGCCTTCGTAGAGCTGCTGTGCAACACTCATCGTTTTTCTCGATGTAAAGCTGATTCTTCTTGAGGCCTCCTGCTGGAGTGTACTGGTTGTGAAAGGAGCAAACGGCTGACGCATCTTTCTGCCCTTTTTCACTGTATCTACAATATACTGTCCGTCTTTGATCTTCGAAAGAAGACTATCTGTCTCTTCTTTACTGCTGATCTTTACTTTCTCGATCTTACCGTTTTTCTTTTCACCATGATATCTGGCTTTAAACGGGAAATCCGTATCAAGAGGAGTCAGCTCCGCATTGATATTCCAGTATTCTTCCGGAACAAATGCTTCGATTTCCTTCTCTCTATCTACTACAAGCTTTGTTGCGACCGACTGTACACGGCCGGCAGATAATCCTTTTCTTACCTTACTCCAAAGAAGAGGACTCAGTTCATAACCTACGAGACGGTCCAGCACGCGGCGTGCCTGCTGTGCATTAACAAGATCTATATCGATCTTTCTCGGGGACATGATCGCATTCTTGATCGCTTTTTCCGTGATCTCATTAAACGAGATACGGCAATCATCATTCAGATCGATATTCAGAACCTTGGCAATATGCCAGGCAATAGCCTCTCCTTCGCGGTCAGGGTCCGTTGCGATATAGATACGGTCGGAAGAAGCTGCTAATTCTTTAAGTTCACGGATGACCTTCTCTTTTCCGCGCATATTGATGTACGTCGGTTTGAAATCGTGACGGACATCTACGCCCATAGTTGAAGATGGAAGATCACGTATATGACCTACCGATGCTGCGATCTTATATTCTTTTCCCAAGTATCTGCCGATAGTCTTGGCTTTCGCCGGAGACTCAACGATGACTAAGTTTTTGCTCATGCCTGGTTATGCTCCCATAGATTATTGTGACTGTATTTATATATAATTCATTAAAAGCGAATTGTCAAAACATATTTTTGCCGCTCCTTGGTGATTTGACCCTGAAGTTCCATTTTCCCAAGCTCCGATACAACCGTCCTATACGGAAGTCCGCTTTCTTCAATAATTTCCTCTACACTCATTTCGCATGAACTTAATAGATCATATAAGATCCTGCGGACATCTTCTGAAGTAAGAAGTTCAGGAGTTTCTCTGACTTTCTTATCAAGTTTCCTGCGGTCATACTCATCCTTGATCTCCTCCAGTTCCCTGAAAAAGACGGCTTTTGCCAGGTAAGTCAGGACATCTTCAGGCTCTGTTGCCACCGATGCACCGTCTTTAAGCAAAGAGAGATTGCCTTGCGCGGTATCAGAATAAATAATACTCGGCACGGCAAACACCTCTCTTCCCTGAGTTGCCGCAAAGCTCGCTGTATGAAGTGTGCCGCTGTTCTTTCCGGCTTCTGTGATCAGAACACAGTCGGAAATTGCTGAAAGTATCCTGTTTCTCGCAGGAAAATACTGACGGATCGGCTCTGTTCCCGGAAGGAGCTCAGAAATCAGAAGTCCTTCTTCCGCGATCCGGTTATACAGCTCATGATTCTCCTGCGGATAGATCTTGTCGAGTCCACATGGCATTACTGCGATCGTTTTCCCGTGATTTGCAAGGCATGCCTCGTGCGCGCATGTATCCACGCCTCTTGCAAGACCACTGACGATCACAAGATCATGCTTGGAAAGAGTTCCCGAAAAATCCCTGGTTACCCTTCTGCCATATGCGGATGGTCTTCTTGTTCCGACAATGCATACGCGTGTCTTTCCTTTATCAAGAAGAGAGATGTCTCCTTTATAGAAAAGCACCAGGGGCATATTCGTAAGATGCGACATATACTCGGGATATTCATCATCCAGCCGGTTCATGGAGCAGATCTTTCTTTTACTGACATATTCGACATACTCTTCGATCCGAAGATATGCGGGACTCTCTTTAAAATGCGACCATTTCTCCATCTGTGCGGATGTGATCCGATCAGAAGATATAAGTTCATCGCGGCGATCCCAGAACTCGCCTAATGATGCCAGTTTCTCCTCTGTTACAGCCTTTAGGATCTGTTTTCCGGTCATGATACGGTTTGCCATAAGAAGAGAGCAAAAGAGATCTGTCCTAAGACGTTCATCCAATCAAATCACCTCCTTTTCAGATTTTCTTCTCGCCCCATTTCGGAAGACGGAAGGATACCGCTTCGATGATATGATCGCATTTCACATCCCTATCACCATCCATATCCGCAATTGTCCTGGAAAGCCGGACCATCCTTTGAAGTCCCCGTACAGACAGTTGAAGCTGATGCGCCACCATCGCGGCATATTCCATCTCTTTTTTTCCGAGGCGGAACAGATCACCGAGATTTCCTTCTCTGCACTCTCCGTTTCTTACCGGTAGAATACCTTCTTCTTTGCACCTGCTGTACTGCTTTTCCCATATCTCCCCTATCCTGGATCGCCAGGAATCACTCTCGGGTACATAATCACATTTCATCGTCTCCAGAAGTGATTCCTCCGTAATGTGATTCAGAGTACAGTAAATATCCATACGATCCAGAAGTGCGCCGCTGACTTTTCCCTGATACGACGAGATCATTGACGGAGAACAGGTACACTCCGATGGGGACTCGAGCCATTTACCGCACCTGCAGGGATTCATGGCCGCCACCAGCATAAATCTTGCCGGAAAAAGATTTGTACAGTTATTTCTTGATACCTTCATTTCACCTGTCTCTATCGGAACACGGAGAAGATCAAGAACTTTAGGCGAAAACTCCGGAAGTTCATCAAGAAACAGTATTCCATTAAGGGCTCTGGAAATCTCTCCGGGGACGGCATTTCTTCCACCTCCGACCATGGCGGATGGCGTGCAGGTGTGATGCACATAGCGGAATGGCCGTTCTCTGGATATGATACTTTCCTTGGGCAGAACGGAAAGGGCACTCTCTACCCGGAGAAGATCGATCTTTTCCTTACGCGTCAGAGGTGGAAGGATCCCCTGAAGGATGCGCGCGGAGAGTGATTTTCCCGTACCGGGAGATCCGACCAGAAGAAGATTATGAAAGCCTGCGGCCGCAAGGGTGATCGCCCGAAGTGCTTCCGGCTGACCGCGCAAAGAGGAAATATCCACAGATGGTTCCGGGAAAGATTCTTCTATACTGTCATCTGAAAGAGTATCACCGAACGAACTATCCGCACCGGAAATGACGTTTATCGCCCGGATCAGCGAGTCCACCCCGATAACATTGACACCTAAAAGACGTGCTTCTTCTCTGTCTTTCTCCGGGACGATACATGAGATTTGCTCATGATCTTCCAAAGCCAATAATCTCGATATGCTTCCGGGAACCGGACGCACCTCACCTGTAAGTGAAAGTTCCCCATAGATCACGATCTCTCCTATCCTGTTGTCCACCTGTCCCGAGGCAAGAAGTATCGCCATGGCAATAGCCAGATCAAAGGAAGATCCGGATTTATGCAGATATGCCGGTGAAATGTTAACTAATAGACGCTGGTTCGGGAATGTATAACCGCAGGAACGGATACTTGCCCGGACTCTTTCTTTCGCCTCGCGTATGGATGAATCCCCCAGTCCGACGACCTCAAAGCTCGGAAGTCCCGGGAAGATCGAAGCTTCCACTTCAGCAACCATTCCTTCCAATCCGGAAAGATAGACCGTTCTGACCCTGGCATTATGGGATGAGACCACCGCCATATAATCACCTCGCTTTCTATTGATTTACGACATTTTACGCTTTCGTCTTCTGTATATCTCGTGTTTTTTTCGACAAAAGACGACAAAAGTGCGAAATGTGCTATAATAGTGCCTTGTTAGTACAAAAACACGAACAGAATTGAGGTCATTTCATGAAACTGGGTATCGTCGGTCTTCCGAATGTTGGTAAAAGTACACTTTTTAATGCGATCACAAAAGCGGGTGCCGAATCCGCAAACTATCCTTTCTGCACCATTGAGCCGAATGTCGGTGTAGTATCTGTTCCGGACAGCCGTCTGGATGAACTCGCCAAGATGTATAATCCGGAGAAATATACTCCGGCGGTTATTGAGTTCGTTGATATTGCGGGTCTTGTCCGCGGTGCCAGCAAAGGTGAAGGTCTTGGAAACAAATTCCTTGCAAACATCCGTGAAGTCGATGCGATCGTTCATGTGGTACGCTGCTTCGATGACTCCAATGTCGTCCACGTTGACGGCGGCGCAGATCCGAAGCGCGATATCGAGACGATCGAACTTGAACTGATCCTTTCCGATATGGAATATATGGAGCGCCGTCTCGACAAAGTCAGAAAGATGATGAAAGGCGGAGATAAAAAGTTCCAGGCTGAGCTGGACTGCTATGAGAAGATCGCAGCTGTACTGGAACAGGAAAAACCGGCAAGATCCCTGTCTTTTGATGAAGAAGAGTCCGAATTCCTGAAAGACCTGGCTCTTCTCACCTTAAAGCCGGTTCTCTACGTTGCGAATATTGCAGAAAGCGACATCTCCAATCCGGACATCGAATATGTTAAGACTGTTCAGGAGATCGCTGCCCGTTCCGGAGAAGAATGCGTTGTCATCTCTGCGAAGATCGAAGAAGAGATTGCGATGCTCGATCCGGAAGAAAAGGCCATGTTCCTTGAAGAGCTCGGTCTTTCCCAGTCCGGTCTGGATAAAATGATTCAGGCAAGTTATAAGCTTCTCGGTCTTATCTCCTACCTGACCGCCGGTCCTCAGGAAGTCCGCGCATGGACGATCAAGAACGGAACGAAAGCTCCTCAGGCTGCAGGTAAGATCCACTCCGACTTTGAAAGAGGATTTATCCGTGCCGAAGTTGTCGCTTTTGACGATCTGATGGCATGTGGAACCTATACTGCTGCAAAAGAAAAAGGTCTTGTTCGATCCGAAGGTAAGGAATACGTCATGAAGGATGGAGATGTCGTTCTCTTCCGTTTCAATGTATAAACAGTAGTGTTGACCAAACAAAACAAAGGCGCCTCACCAAGGCGCCTTTTATTTTCGTACCCAACGTGTATCTCCCTATCTCTCAGTACACGTCACTCTGGATCATTTTCTTATCTTCCCACTCCGGATCCCCGGTCTTGGACTGATCCTGCATTTCAAGGACCTGACGGAACTGTGTCTCATAAAGGTCCCTATAGATACCGTTTTTATCGAGGAGTTCCTGATGCGTGCCAAGTTCAGCCACATGGCCTTCCGCGATGACCACGATTTTCTCTGCTTTCATGATCGTAGAGAGTCTGTGCGCAATAACAATAGATGTACGGTTCTGCATCAGCACTTCAAGCGCTTCCGAGATGGCATTTTCCGAGATGGAATCAAGTGCGCTGGTTGCCTCATCGAGGATCAGGATCTTCGGATCTTTCAGGATAACGCGCGCAATACTGATACGCTGTTTCTCACCACCGGAAAGCTTTAATCCGCGGTTACCGACCATGGTGTTATATCCGTCCGGCTGCTTCACGATAAAATCGTGAATGCTGGCGATCTTACAGGCTTTTTCGATCTCGTCATCTGTCGCATCTTCTTTGGCATAAAGAAGGTTTTCTTTGATCGTGCCGTTAAAAAGATACGTCTCCTGTGTCACCACACCAATCTGCTGACGAAGATAGGTCAGATCGAAGTTTCTGACATCTTCTCCGTTGATCGTTACACTTCCGTCCTGAACATCATAAAGACGCGGGATAAAGTTCACGACCGTGGATTTACCGGAACCGGAAGGCCCGACGATCGCATACATTTTCCCGCCCGGAACGGTAAAAGTAACATCTTTTAAGAGTTCTTTTTCCGGAGTATAGGAAAACTTCACATGATCAAAGACAATATCCTTATTCGCCACATCCGGTTTCACTCCGTTTTCAGGAGATTTCAAGGGATTCTCGCGGTCAAAGTAATCGAAGATTCTGGTAAAGAGTGCAAGCGATCTTGTAAAATCGACACCAAGATTCATCAGGGATTCCACCGGGCGGTACAGACGGTTAATAAGCGCGACGGTTGCCGTTACTATACCGACAGTCAGTGTGGTGTCATATTTCTTAATAAGGCAGACACCGCCGGCAAAGTAGATCAGAAGCGGGCCGACCTGGGTAAACATACCCATCATGACACGGAACCATTTACCGCTTCTCTGCTCTTTCAGGGAAAGTTTTGTGACCTGTTCGTTGACCTCGACGAAATTCTCATATTCTTTATCTTCTCTCGTGAAGAGCTTGACCAGCATGGAACCGGAAACAGACAGGGTCTCATTGATCACCTGATTGAGTTCATCATTCTTTTCCTGTGTCTTCGTAAGCATCTTGTATCTCTGCTGGCCGACGTTTCTGGTCGGAAGGATCAGAAGCGGGATGATCATGATGCCGACAAGCGCCAGGGGAATACTCAGAGTAAAGAGCGCAACCAGTGTTGTTATGACAGTTGCCAGATTATTCACGCAGCTTGAAAGAGTATTGGAGATCACTGAGCTGACACCGGAAATATCAGTATTCATTCTGGTAATGATATCGCCCTGCTTTTCCGTCGTGAAAAAACTGTGCGGCATCCACTGAAGGTGCCGGTACATCTCGTTTTTCATGTCGAAAATGATACGCTGGGAGATCCAGGCATTGATATAACTTTCAAGTACACTGATCACCTGAGATGCGGTAAGTGCGGCAAAGGCCAGAAGCAGAAGCTTGATCAGAAGTCCCAGATCATCTCCGAGAAGTGCTTTATCCACGATCCGTCCGGTAATGATCGATGGGAAAAGCCCGATCACTGCGGACAGGAGGATCGCAAGGAAAACGAGTGCGAATTGAAGTTTATACGGCTTCATGTAAGATGCAATACGGCGAAGAAGTTTCTTATCTACCTTCGGTTTATTCTTCTTCTCTTCTTCCGTAAGAAAGCCTCTCGGTCCCATCCGCATAGAACCCGGTCCACCCATTCCCATAAGGGCACCTCCCTACATTTCAGCCGTCCTTCTTAGAACTCTCGTTCGATTGTTCCGGCGGCGACATGATCCTGGTACTGAGAAGCACCATTACGAATGCCGTCACAGCGAAGACGCCGCTCGAAAGAACATCGGCAAGAATAAAGAAAAGGATCGGCAGATCTTTCTTAAACACTGCCAGTAATAGTATAAAAATGCAAGCGGAAGCATAAACGAGCGCAGACGCGCCGATATACTTCGCATAGCTCTTTTTCTTAAGATATGTGAAGCATCCTATAGATAGGATCGAGGATATAACAACAAATACGGACGAGAGAATGATGGCCGGTGTCATACTCGGATTCCCCGCTCGTTCAGTTCTTCTTTCACTGCACGCTCGATCTGCTCATAAAGCTCGTCAAGTGTGCCGTCATTCGTAAGAACTACGTCTCCCAGTTCTTCATATTCCTCTCTGGTCATCTGCATAAGCATACGTTTTTTCGCATCTTCACGGTCCATACCGCGTGCTTCAAGGCGATCCAGTCTGACCGGATCACTGGAACTTACGACCCAGATCTGATTGCATACATCGACAAAACCATGCTTTACCGGGATCGGCACATCCAAAACGATGATTTTTACCTTCTTCTCTGCAGCTTTTGCAATCTCTTCAGCAATGGTGGAAAGCACATAGTGATGAATGATCGAGGAAAGCTTATCCAGCTTATTCCTCTCGGAAAACACCAGCGATGCAACATATTTTCTATTTAGAGATCCGTTAGCGGTAATCGCACGGGCACCCAGAAGCTCAGCAATCTCAGGAAGAGCAACACCTCCGACATCCGTCACCTGACGCGAGATCTCATCTGCGTCGAGCACCTGAACACCACGGTCACGGAAATAACCGGAAACAGTGCTTTTGCCGGATCCTATGCCACCTGTTATACCAAGAACAAACATCTTCTATCCTCCAAAATTAATGAGCTTCCGCCCATGTCTTCCCGATCTGCGCTTCCGCAACGAGCGGCACATCCAGGGAAACAACATTTTCCATCGCTTCCGACAGTAATCTCGCGGCTTCTTCTGCGATATCCTCCCTGGCTTCCACGATCAGTTCGTCGTGTACCTGTAGGATCAGGTGTGCATCGAGGCCCTTCTCACGCAAAGCCGAAGATGCACGGTTCATCGCCAATTTGATTATATCTGCGGCCGTTCCCTGGATCGGCGTATTCATCGCCGCACGTTCTCCGAAGCTTCGGATATTGTGATTGGCGGATGTAAGCTCCTTCAATACTCTGCGGCGGCCGAAAAGCGTCGATACATAGCCTTTTTCATGGCCTTCCTTCTTAAAGCCGTCAAGGCATGGCTTGATCGTCGGAAACTGCCGGTAATACTCTTCGATATAGCGGTGCGCCTCATAGACACTGATACCGAGATCCTGTGAAAGACCGTAATCACTGACTCCATAAACAATACTGAAGTTTACTCTCTTTGCTGCGGAACGCATACCTGCATCGATCATCTCCGGTGGAACACCGAAGATACCGCAGGCAGTCTTCGTATGGATATCTCTGCCTTCAAGGAAAGCCGAGATCATCTCTTCATCATGCGAGATCGCCGCCAGAAGGCGGAGCTCGATCTGCGAGTAGTCGGCATCGATCAGAACATAGCCATCTTTAGCCACAAAAGTCTTTCGGATCAGGGATCCCAATTCCGTACGGATCGGGATATTCTGCAGGTTCGGGTCTGAGGATGACAGTCTGCCTGTATTGGTCATCGCCTGACTAAAAGTCGTATGAACACGGCCATCTTTTTCTGAAATACTCTTTTTCAGGCCCATAACAAATGTCGAATCCAGTTTTTGGATCTGACGGTATTCCAGGATCTTATTAATGATCGGATGCTTATCGGAGAGTCTTTCGAGTTCTTCAGAGTTGGTGGAGTATCCTCCGCTGGCAAGCTTCTTGCCGGAAGGAAGTCCCAGCTTTTCAAAAAGCACTTTTCCCAGCTGTTTGGGCGAAAGGATCGTGAATTCTTCTCCCGCGAGATCATAGATCTCCTGTTCGAGTTCTTTTACCTTGGAATCAAATTCCTTATGAAGCTCATCGATCACATTTACATCGACCAGAACACCTCGACGCTCCATGCGGTCAAGCACCATGACGAGCGGCATTTCGATCTCATAGATCAGTTTCTCGATACCCTGACTGACAATTCTTGATTTCTGATAGTAGGAGACCCATCTTGTCAGAAGGATACGATACGCGAAATCAAGCACATCATCTTCCGTAAGTTTCTCCGGCTTCGCAGTGCCATCTATCAGCGCGAAAAGGTCCTGTTGGCGGGAAGCTTTCTTCCCTGCATCTTTCTCATCTCCATAACCTTCCAGAAGCGGAAAAGGACGGGAACTTCCATGTTCAACAAGCATCTCGAAAGAAGGATCGGCGCCTTCGATCTGATTTAAAACATATCCCGCGATCTCGATATCAAAGACATGATCAAAGGAAAGCCCCTGCTCCAGGACTTTAAAATGCTTCTTGGCGCTATAGACAACGGGGGCATCGTCACGGGAATGTCCCACTTCTTTTCCAAGAGATCCGACTATTTTCGAAATAGCAGACATATCCGTCCAGACATATACTTCATCCGGACGAACAGAAAGTCCGAAAACCAGCGGTTCATCCGCTATATCCATAGCTACCGGGTTTTCTTTTTTGATATTCGGAAGTATAGCGGCAAGCGCTTCTTCCGGATCCTTATCCATGATGATCAAAGGCTTCTTGCCTGAAAGCTTCGGATAGTTTTTCTCTTCCTCCGACTCTTCCTGCAAAGGAGCGCTCGTTGAAATCGCAGATTCGTCGATATTCCATTTCTTCATCTGGGAACGGAAACCATACTTATAGAAGCATGCTGCCGCAGAAGATGAATCGATCGGTTTTCTGACAAGATCGGAAAGAGCAACATCGATCTTGGCATCCGTGACGATTTTACTCAGCATCAGGGACATATATGCATTGTCTTTGTCGTTTTCGAGTTTTTCCCGAAGTTTCGGGCTTAATTCATCCAGATGCTCGTACAGGGAATCGAGATTTCCATACTTTCTTACCAGATCCATCGCGCCTTTTTCGCCGATGCCCTTTACACCAGGAATGTTATCGGAACTATCGCCCATCAGTGCTTTTGCCGTAACAAAATCAGAAACGGGAATGCCGTAACGCTCTGTAAAGAGAGCTTCATCATAGTAATCGGTGCCGCTTCCGTCTTTCTTGGTGACCGGCATGATGACCTTCGTTTTTCCGTCGATCAGCTGAAAATCATCCTTATCACCACTGAGGATAAATACCTCAAATCCATCAGCTACGGCCATCGTCTTCAGTGTGCCGATCAGATCATCTGCTTCTAATCCCTCATGCTCATAACGGGGAAAACCCATCGCATCGAGAACTTCCTTCAGCACAGGCATCTGGGCAGCAAGATCATCCGGCATGCCCTTTCGGGTACCTTTATAGCCGTCATATGCCTTGTGGCGGAACGTCGGTGCTTTGAGATCGAAAAGCGTGCATGTATGCGTCGGATCGACCTCTTCCATATACTTGGAAAGAGTATTGAGATAGATATTGACCGCGCCTGTCGGAGTTCCGTCCGGAGCCGTCAGATTATTTCTGCCGGCCGTCGCATAGTAGGATCGGTTGATGATACTGTTTCCGTCAACCAGAAGTAATCTTTTTCCTTCAGACATAGCGGTCTCCTCTGTTACTTGTTTTTTTCTTCTTCCTCACGCTTCATTTCTTCGCGGTAATGCGCCGTACTGACCATAAGCTTGATCCGGTTCAGCTGGTTCGCTTCACTCGCGCCCGGATCGTAGTCGATCGGGATGATATTTGACTCCGGATACTGACGGCGGAGTTCCTTGATCATACCCTTACCGGTTACATGGTTCGGAAGGCACGCAAACGGCTGCGCACAGATGATATTCGGAACACCATTTTCGATGAGTTCGATCATCTCTGCTGTCAGGAACCATCCCTCACCATTGCTGTTACCGCAGGAAAGAACTGTCTCTGCCTTCTGCGCCATATGACGGATGCTCTGCGGAAGCTGGAATTTGCCTGTCGCTTCCATTCTCTTTATGATATGGCTTCTATATGCCTGCAGAAGATCGATACCACGGTTAGAAAGCCATGCTTTTTTCTTACTTCTGCCAAGGTGTTCCGCCTGCCATACAGGGTTCAGCGTGCAGTACAGGAAGAAGTCGAGAAGACCAGGAACAACAGCTTCACAGCCTTCCTGTTCCACAACATCGACGGCATGGTTATTCGCATCCGGCTGGAATTTTACCAGGATCTCGCCGACAAGACCGACACGCGGTTTTCTCGGGATATCGAGCATCGGGAACTTGTCGAAAGTATCGATCGTCGCATCGATCATACGTTTATAAGAAGACGGACGGCCGATCTTTGAGCAGTGAAGTTCCTTAAGCAGATCCTCGACTGCTTTTGTCTCTTCCTCTGTCAGAGGAGCGTTCTTGCAGGCTTCCGCCATGATGTATTCGGTCGTGATATCCTCGTACTTTTCTTTCGGGTTAAAGAACAGCTTGCCGCAGCGGTTCCAGAACTGATAGAGCGCATTGGCAGAGCCCTTCACCTTCTCGTACGGGCGCACGCGAAGGAGCAGTGTCTGGAGCATATCACCGTAGCAGATCGCACGAAGTGCGCTGTTGACAAACGGAAGCGTCGGCTTAAAGCCCGGGTTCTTCTCGAACTGCTGCACAGAAAGCGCAATGACCGGGATATCCGAATAGCCCGCTTCACGCAGTGCTTTTCGCAGGAAAGCAACATAGTTTGTCGCACGGCATCCGCCACCGGTCTGTGTGATCAGGACCGTCGTATTATCGCGATCCACTTCTCCGGAAAGGATGGCATTGATCATCTGTCCGACGACGATGACCGTCGGGAAACAAGCATCGTTATTTACAAAACGCAGTCCGCACTCGATATCTGCCTGAGTAGCTTCTTTCAGGACTTTCAGCTTATATCCGTGGTTATGGAAGACCGCCTCGACAAATTCAAATTCGATAGGCGCCATCTGCGGAGCAAGGATCGTGTGACGTTTTCTATGTTCTTCCGTAAACGGCACTCTCTTAATGGTGTAGGAGCGCTTCACCGGATTAGGCATTGTGCCTTCTTTCCTTGCAGTTTCACGCTCATCCATCGCCACTTTAAGGGAACGCATACGGATACGCGCCGCACCGAGATTGCTGACTTCATCGATCTTAAGGAGCGTATAGAGCTTGCCCTGAGACTCGAGGATCTCCTGCACCTGGTCGGACGTAACCGCATCCAGACCGCATCCGAAGGATGTCAGCTGAACAAGTTCGAGATTATCGTTCGTGGCAACATATGCTGCCGCTTCATAAAGACGCGTATGATACATCCACTGGTCAACGACACGGATCGGACGCTGGAGTCTTCCCGGAACAGCGACACTATCTTCACTTAAAACAGCAAGACCTAAGGAGTTGATCATCTCCGGAATACCGTGATGGATCTCCGGATCCGTATGATACGGACGTCCGGAAAGCACTATGCCCTTTTGTCCGGTTCTGGCCAGATCTTCGATGACTTCCTGGCCTTTTCTTCTGATGTCGGCCTTATATTCGTCATACTCTTTATTTCCGGCTTCAATAGCTTTCGCCGCTTCTGCCTTTGTTACTCCGAAATCGGAAAAAGCGATCGACATCTGCTCGGCAAGCGCCTCATCGTTATCAAGCGGCAGGAACGGATTGAGATACTTGATCCCCTTATCCCGGATATTCTCAAGATTATTACGGATAACTTCCGGATAGGAGGCTACGATCGGGCAGTTAAAGTGATTGCCGGAATCCTTATTCTCCTGACGCTCGTAAGGAATGTCCGGATAGAAGATCGTCTTGATTCCCTTTTCGATCAGGCTCTCGATATGACCGTGCACGAGTTTTGCCGGATAGCAGACACTCTCGGACGGGATCGAATCCATACCCTTTTCGAAGAGTTCATGGTTGGATCTCGGCGAGATCACTACGGAGAAGCCGAGTTCTGTAAGTACCGTGAACCAGAAAGGATAGTTCTCATACATATTAAGAGCTCTCGGAATACCGATCTCTCCTCTTGGTGCCTTATCCTTGGCAAGCGGCTTATAGCGGAATGTTCTTGCATACTTATAAGCGATCAGGTTCGGGAGCGAATCTTTCGCCTTTTCCTTGCCTTCTCCTCTTTCACAGCGGTTACCGGAAATAAAACGTTCGCCATTGGAGAAAGTAGAGATCGTCAGCTTACAGTGGTTCGTACACAGAGGACATGTCGTCATCTCTGTCGTCATCTCGAAGCGGCTGAGCTCCTCAAGGCCGAGAAGGCCGGAAACTTTCTGGTCTTTCGGCATACGCTTCTTAGCGATGATCGCCGCGCCAAAAGCACCCATCAATCCGGCAACATTCGGACGGATGACTTCTCTTCCAGAGATCAGTTCAAAGCATCTAAGGATCGCGTCATTTAAGAAGGTACCCCCCTGCACGACGATCTTCTTTCCAAGTTCCTGTGTATCTCTGATCTTGATTACTTTATAGAGCGCATTACGAACAACAGAATACGAAAGGCCGGCGGATATATCTCCGACTGTCGCACCTTCCTTCTGTGCCTGCTTTACTTTCGAGTTCATGAATACAGTACATCTCGTACCGAGATCTACAGGATTCTTGGCAGATAACGCCTCGATAGAGAATGTGTGTGCATCCATATTCAGATTCTCTGCAAAGGTCTGGATAAAGGAGCCGCAGCCGGATGAACATGCCTCGTTGAGCATGATCGAGTCGATGACACCGTTGCGGATCTTCATGCACTTCATGTCCTGACCACCGATATCAATGATAAAGTCAACGTCCGGGCAGAAATACTTCGCAGACTGGAAATGCGCCATAGTCTCGATCTCACCGAGATCGACGCCTAAAGCCGCACGGATAATATTCTCGCCGTAACCGGTCACGCAGCTGTTTGCAATATAGGTCTCCGGCGGCATCTGCTCATAGAGCTGTTTTACGATATTTACAGCACTTTTTACAGGATTTCCCTGATTACTTGCATAGTAGGTAAAGACCATCTGTCCTTCATCATTGATAAGAACAGCCTTGGTCGTCGTACTACCGGCATCTATACCGAGATAGCACGGTCCCTTCTGTTTGGAAAGCTGATAGAGATCAAGAGTGGCACGCTGGTGTCTCTCGTCAAACAGTTCTTTTTCACGCTCATCAGCGAACAGTGGCGCGATACGCTTGATATCCGGCTCAAATCCTTCTCTGGATGCAAATGAAGAAATAAGATCAGTAAGCTTCACCGGATCTCCCTTGGCCCCAAGCGCAGCACCGAGGGCAACATAGATCTGGGCATTATCCGGGATCCAGAAAGACTTGACCTGTTCTTCCAGCGTTCTCTCAAATGCTTTCCGAAGCTCGGAATTGAAGAACAACGGTCCTCCGAGGAAAGCAATATGACCGCGGATCGGGCGTCCGCAGGCAAGACCGGCGATCGTCTGGTTAACTACAGCCTGGAAAATAGAAGCAGCAAGGTCTTCTTTCGCAGCACCCTCATTGATCAGCGGCTGCAGGTCGCTCTTGGCAAATACACCACAGCGGGAAGCAATCGTATAAAGTGTCGTATATGATTTAGCAAGTTCATTGAGACCATCGGCATCTGTACGAAGGAGTGTCGCCATCTGGTCGATAAAAGCTCCGGTTCCGCCGGCACAGGTACCGTTCATTCGCTGTTCCGGAACAGGATGCAGATAGGTGATCTTTGCATCCTCACCACCAAGTTCGATGATGACATCCGTTTCCGGATGATACTTTTTAATCGCTACAGTCTCGGCAATGACTTCCTGAACAAAATCAAGTCCGAGCCATTTTGCAACTGAAAGGCCGCCGGATCCGGTGATCTGAACTCGTGCGGAAAGCTCCGGAAACTTCTTGTTTACCTCTTCAAAAGCACCCAGCAGTTCTCCAGCAATATCCGAATGATGTCTTCTATACTCGGAATAGATGATCTTCTCATCTTCCGTTATAACGATCTTTATCGTGGTAGAGCCTATGTCCAGGCCCATATTTCTTATCGGTTCCATGTCTTCTTATTTCGTATCCTTCGTACTCTTTTTCACTGTAGTCTTTTTCGTATTTTCAGCTTTTGCAGCAACTATATCTGACTTCTTTGCCGCAGTCTTTTTCGCTGCTTTGGCCAATGCTTCCTTTTCAGCCTTTGCGGCTTCTCTTGCCTGCTTACGCTTAAGCAGACGCTGTTTCTTCTTCTCTTCCTTTTCCTGGATCTCAGCAGAGGTCTTCTTTAATTCCTGAAGTCTGGAAGCAGCATTTTTCAGGAAACGCTTGCGGAAGTCCTCATGTGCGGAAAGGCTCTTTCGGAACTCCGGCTCCAGACACAGACAGAGCATCTCATCCGGAATGCCGAGATGAAGATCAAACGGCTGGGCAAATACATCCTGCGTCATAAGATGGAGCGTCTCGCATGCGATCACCACATTTCTCTCAAAATCGACGAATTCACCCTTAAGCCCCAACGGAAGCATGAGTCCGGTAAAGTTAATATGGACGTATGGAAGATTACGCGAAAAAATCAGATGAAGCGCAAGGAGCTTCATATATGACTCCAGGTTAATGAACTCCTGATCGCAGATCAAAGAAACAGCACCTTTCGGAGCGATCGTTGCTATATCGGAGAATTCATTTTCATAGCCTTCGGACCACAGATAATACAGATCCCTATAAACAGCTTTCTCAAAGACATCGTAATCTTTGGTAAGTGGTTTTGCCAGAATATCCTTGCCAATCTGAAATATATAGTTCAGATACTCCTTCTCCTGATGGGAAGAAACACCGGCCCACTTGAAATAAGCGGCTATATCTCTGGAATTATATAAGTAGTTGATCATATAATCTCCTAAGTCTGCATTTTTGTGACATATTATTATACCATATAAGATGCAAACTTAGTACGGATCACGTTTAGAGGAAACTATTAGCGGAACGGACAGGAACACCATGATGAAAATCGCCACAATGACTAATTCTACGGTGTAATCCGAAGCAGAAAGCCTATTCATAGCAATTGTATTCAATAGCTGATTTAATGAGATCTTATCGACAAACGGGAACCAGACAGAAATGATTTCCAGGAAGAAATCAAAGAATCCTAAACAGAATAACGAACTCAGAACGATAGCAAGACCGCCGGAACGGCGAAGATATGCAATCATAAATGAGAATGACATAAAAGTGATCATCACTCCGAAGATGAGAACAATATAGGCCATGGTGCGAACTATATCATCAAAAATGAACGTATCGCACAGAAGATACGATAGACCAAGAGCAAAAATAAAACGTACACTTTCGACCAGGATAATAGTCAGGGCCAGTGATAACCATTCAAGGAAAATAACACGAATCGGATTATTATTCAAAGAGAAATGATTTACATGAAACCTGGACTTATATTCAGCAGAAATAAACAAAGCAACAAAAATACAGTACAGGAAACAGACAAGATCTGAGCACAGCGTCAATCGTACAACACCTGAAAGCTTATTCACATCTCTTATAGAGTCAATACTTGTGAAAATGACGTTAAAAGATTCGAGATCTTCTTCCGATGCAGCCGCATCAGTCAAACCCGTTTTGAAACTATCTATCCAATTAAACGGATTATCCGCCAGAAACTTGATCTCCAGTGAAGAAATAACGGCACCAAGAATCAAAAGGATCAAAATGACAACAAAAGACTTCGATCGAACGATTCGATAGAAATTTACTTTTAACTCTTTGATCATACCCCGCATAGTCCTCCTGAAAAACTATTATATCGTTAGAAACGGAAAAATGTACTAAGAAATTATAAAGAAAAAGAGCTGTTGCATCTGCAACAGCCCTCAGTAATCTCGAAAGCGTAAGCAGGATCTTTAAGATCCTACTTTTTCTGATCGTTTCCGAATCAGCCGATGTGCTCGACATCCTCTACTGTTCCGAAAAGATTCAGTCTGAAAAGCAAAGCCTCATCTTCCTGATTGGAGCAGTAGATCTTCGCATCTACGAGCTTACCGCCCTCGATCAGCTTCATCAGACCAGTGATCTGGCTGAGCTTGCTCTTAAGGTTAAACTTGTCACCCTCATCGGTAATAAGCATAACATCGCCGGAGCAGGAATCCAGAGCCTGCATGAACTGATGAACATCAACGTTACTCATGTTAAAAGCCTTCATGGTGACTACCTCCTTTAAAGTAAACAATTTATTTTTCCATTTCTTTTCTGCAAGTCTTTTCTTACCTTGCGAGCACATTATATCGTTACGGCAAATTCAAGTCAACGCGATAATTGTAGAGTTTGCACATACAAAAGTGCTTTTGTTTGTGCATGTTGTACATACCTTGTTTGTACATAATCACGATAGGCGGATGTGCTCAGGAACGCTTATACGTCCAGATATCAAAGCTTACGCCTTTTATGGAATGAACAATGGCTTCTCTGCTGAACAGTTTCCACTCTTTGAGCTTATCAAGATTCGGGAAAAAAGCATCCGCATCATATGCTTTATGGATCCTGGAAATAATACATGTGTCACAGTAAGGCAGGAACTGCTCATAGATCTGCGCACCGCCGATAATGAAGAAGCACTCATCCGGTTTGTTCTTCGTATACTCCAGGACCTCTCCGATTGAGTGCATGATGGTTGCTCCCTCTACATGAAGGTCCTGATTTCTGGTAAGAATGATGTTTTCCCTGCCGGGAAGCAGCCGTCCTCCCGGAAATGTATCAAGTGTCTTTCGTCCAAATATCACCGGATGACCCATGGTCTTCACTTTGAAATTGTTTTTCTGATCTTCAGGCAGACTTACAAGCAGATCTCCCTTATATCCGATCCCCCAGTTCTCATCGACTGCGACTATAGCACAAATACTCATTTTGACCACCCGGTGTAATTGATTTCGGAATCATAACTGTTCCGACGGAATCAGTATAGCATAATCATGCGAAGGATAAAAAAGGAGCTGCACCTTTCGGTACAGCCCCCTGATCATGTTTTATTCAGCAGATAATCAGCCGACAACTTCGATATGAACTGCATCAAGATAGAAGTCTTCTGTGCAGTCGAAGCTCTCCCAGTAAAGCATGAGAGAATCAAGATTTGCCGGTACTTCAACTTCACCGGTCGGCAGTACCCACTTGGAAGTTGTAAGATCGATCACTTCTTCAACAGATACCCACTCACCGCTGCTTGTATCAACTTCAACGATATGAGGCCACAGATCTGCGATGTCTGCGCTGAAAGCAACCTGAGCCGCCTTGGACTTAACTGCGAAGGAAACCTTCAGTTTCTTACCGAGGTAACGGGTGAGATCGATCACATAGCCGTCCCATGTCTCTGTTGCACCGGAAGCCAGGAGGCACTTACTGCCTTCAAAAGCACCGCTGTCAACTACTTTGAGTGTCTGACCGGCACGGGCAGTACCCTTGAACTTGCCATCTTCGAAATTGTCATCGAAAGGATCTGTATCCTTCGGCGGCTCAACATAATCCGCCGGCTTCTGGAGCTCTCCGCCCTTCTTCGCAAGAACTACACCATCAAAGGCAAGTTTCTTGGAAAGGTCACCACGGAAAAGAACCGGTGTCTCAGAGGAACGCCAGGATCCTGCGTCTGTAAGACCCCAGATCGTTACACTTTCGATCTTATATCCTTCACTCTTTGCTTTCAGGAGTTCCTTGAAAAGAGTGTTGAAATATACACCCTGATCATATTCCTGATTGAGCGAAGACTTCACAGCATTTACATCGAGCTCGGTTACATGGATAACAACACCGAGTTCATCCGCATACTTCTTCAGCGCACCCATGTAGTTCTCCATGGATACCGGACTGGAGATGTGAGACTGCAGACCCATACCGTCAAGGTTTCCGGCCTGTGCGATCGGCTTAAGAACTTCGATGATCTTGTTCTGCTTACCGGTTACATATTCGTTGTAATCGTTATAGAAGAGCTTGATGTTCTTCGGAGCATACTTTCTTGCATACTCAAAAGCGAACTGGAGGAAATCGTCGCCGATCGTCTTTGTCCAGTTACTCTCACGAAGCTGGTTATTATCATCTACGCACTCATTTGCGATATCAAACGCATAGAAAAGATCCGGGTAGTTAGCATTGATATACTCGAATACACCCTTGATATAGTTCTCCATACGCTTCAGCATCAGTTCACGGGAAGCGAGCTTGCCGTTAATATCATAGTTCTCATAGAAGAACCAGTCCGGTGTCTGGGAGTGCCATACCAGAGTATGACCACGCATCTTCAGGCCGTTCTCCTTCGCAAAATCACAGATGACCTTGCACTTTGTAAAATCAAGTGCCGGGCACTCATTGTACTTCGCCTTGTCTGCCATCGTTGTCGATGCATCCAGGATGTTCTCCGGCTTCATCTCATTCTCACAAGTAATGGAATTGAACTCCTTAAGAAGCAGCTCCTTCGGTTCCTTATGATCATTGGTAACCAGGGATTCCGGAACACAGCATCCGATGTAGAAATCATCTTTATAGAGATCTTTCAGAGATTCATAGGAAGATGTATCAGCAAGTTTTACTTCAGGAGCCTTGGAAGGATCAAAGTACTCACCTTCAACAGTAATGTGCATATAATCTACAAAGATATCCTGGGTGCTCTGGCTCTCGATATATACGAATACATTTGCAGCATCCTGCGGGATCGGGATAGTACCCTCACCTGCTACGAATTTGTCCTTACAGCCGGGAATATGGAATACATTCGAGTATGTTGTACTTCCTAATGTATCGAACTGCAGGGAGATGATAACATCGTCACTTTCAGACTTTACAGCAGTACTGATCTTAATGGTATTTCCCGCAAAGAAATTACACGGGAAATTTACACCATTCCATGCTTCTGTACGGTTGGAGCAATGCAGGACTTTACCGTTTTCCCCATCTTCGATGTCCAGCTTTACTTCTCCTCGTGGCTCATACGTCACCTGTTCAGCACCGATTTCTTCCATGATACTCGGGATGGCAGGTGTTTCTGTCTCCGTCGGTTTGTCAGCCTTCTTTTTACATCCGGCCAGCGCCAAGGAAGAAAGCATTACCAGCGTCATCGCCATGGCGCCGATCCTCTTCTTCATCATATAAATATCCTCCATTTACCTAGCCGGGACATGCCCGGGTATTTAATTACCTATCCATATTATCCGAAAGGAAATAGAACTTCAACGATTTTTCCGAAATCGATTTCGAAACTTTGTGAAATATAAAAAAAGACTGTGCTTACAGCGCACAGTCTCTGAAAATCTTGAGTTATCACTTATAAACCGGATAGGATATCCATAATATCCAGAAGTGTACTTCCGGAACCTCCGAGTCCATTTCCGACATATATAGCTTGTTCCACACATTGGCTGTTCAGCTTCCATTCGCCGGATTCACGAGAGAAAATAAAATAACATACACCATCCGTTTTATCTTTTCGAGTCAGATTCACGGTAACGATATATTTATCATCTTTCCTCTCGACATCATCGATATCAAAAATAACACCGACAAGGAGCGCCGACCTGGCGGCATCCTCATTATTATAGGTTTCATTTCTCAAAGACGAGCAAAGACTTGAGCAGGATACTCCCATCTTGAGATCCGAACCGTCCGGAGAATAATTAGACCATGTTCCACGATTATGATTAACTGCACCATATGACTCAAGAATATACTCGACGCGCTTTTTGATCTGCGCACGTTCACTTCCCGGACCATAGGTGGAGAGGCAATAATATACGATCATGCCGATCACTGCCAAAACGATACATATAATAGCTGCGATATATTTTTTCTTCATTTCATTTTCCTTTATGAGAGTACGCCATTCATCTCTTTAACGATATTTTCGTATGCAGATTCAGCCGCGCTGTCATAATCTTTTCCGTTCACGCGGATGACCTTTAATGCGTCCATAGTATTGGAAAGACGCCATTCCCCATCATAATAGAAATACTCAAGTTCTATATCACCCTCTGTGTTGTTCGCATAAAAAAGATGTACCGACACCGTCGCATCTCTTCCCTTCACAGACGTATCCGAGATATAGAACTTCGAATTCTTCAGGACCGAGGATCCAATCAGGTTAAATAACACCTGGCCATCTGAATTCGCTTCGGAAGAGGAAGAATTAAGAACCGTTTTGACATTCTGAAGCGGAGACAGATCTACTTCTTCACCGGAAGGCAGAGCTTCAATTGGACCGCTGTCCGGTAAATAGGACTCATCCACCTGCTCGCAGCCGGCAGAAACAAGTGTATCTATTGCACTGTCACGAAGTTTGGAACTCTTTAACTTGTGATCCTGGATCACACCGGAAACGATCATAACAATAACCAACACTAAAAGCACTGCGGAATATAGCAAATATGATCTCTTCATGTTTCCGTTCCTCTTTTTGTTAAATCACTTTGATATTACCACATAAAAACGCAAATTGTAAACAATTTGTGAACAAGAGAACAAAAAACGCACGATCAACAGCTTATTTTCTCTCAAAAATCACTTGTCCGTATGAACATCCAGCTGCGGAAACGGAATGGAGATTCCATTTTGACGGAAAAGATCATCGATCGTCTTAAGCGCATGTCTTTTCGTATCAGCGCGCTTTATCGGGGGTACCATAATACGAAGCCGGTAACAGACCGATGAATCCTGAAACTCCTGAAGACCGAGGAACTCTACTTTTTTCACATCTTTCCAGGAAGCTATCTCTTTGACAGCCTCATCGAATACAGAGCGGATCTTATCCGGAGATTCTTCATATGCCAGAGGAATATCAATGACCATGATATCGTTATAGCGGAAGACACGATCGATATTTCTATTACAGATACGCACTTCATAGCCATCTTCCACATTAACGATGCGAGTGGACTTTAAAGACATACTTGTCACTCTGCCAACATAATTATCGACCTTGATAACATCTCCGATCCTGAAAAACTCTTCACTGATGATATTAACCCCCATGATGATATCTTTCAGAGCATCCTGAAGGGCAAGACCAACGATAACACTGGCAATTCCCAGTCCGGCAACCGCACTCGTCACATCGATTCCATTGATCTGCAATACAAGGAGGACGCACAATATAATAATGAAATACTTGACGATATTCAGAATTATAGAGATAGCTCCGGACTTCTTATCCGTTTTTCCAAAAACTTTATGCACAAATCTTCTGATCATCGCCCATGCAATAAGCGAAACCAAAACAGTTGCAACACAGAGATATGGCGTGGGAGAAAGCATCCAGTCAATGATCGCGTCCATGAAAAAACTCCATTTTTGTAAATGATATAGAAATTATACGTTAAAATAGCAAAAAGAAAAAGCACAGCGACCAAATCATCACTGTGCTTTTTTGTTCTGGTCGGAGTGGCGAGACTCGAACTCGCGGCCTCTTGCTCCCGAAGCAAGCACTCTACCACCTGAGCCACACCCCGTCGCGAACTTCTAAATCATACTTCTAAAATGCCGTTATGTCAACAAAAATAATGCAAAACCTTTATGAAATTCCCACTCGTTGTATAACAAATTTGATTTTCTAAAGTAATGATTATATTATAACGCTAAAGAATACAGGCTGTCTCAAAGAAACACAGGAGGGATTTTATGAGAAGAAGAACAATTTCATTTGCAGCGGTCTTTCTCTCCGCAGCACTTCTTATTTCATCATGTTGCGGCTGTGCGAAAAAGAAAGAAAACGAATCAGATCTTGACGAAGAAATCGTTGAAGTTATTAAAAACTACGGAAAAGCAGTAAAAAAACTCTCAATCGATAAGATCCTGGACTGTGCACCGGATTCGGATTTTGAAACTCTTGATACAGACACCGAGGAATCCGAGATCTTCTCTGCTCTCTTTAAACGGGTCAAGCTCGAAGTAAAAGAAACCGCTGCCAAAAAGAAAAACACTGCTACGGCGACGGTTGAAGTAACATATGTAGATCTGGAATCCGTGCTTAACGGTTTCGATGGCGAGGCGGATAAAGAGAGCATTATCGATGCCATTAATGATGAGAAAACCACTAAAGAAACCGTCAAAGTCTCTTTGGAAAATGACGACGATGGATGGATGATCACCAATGATTCGTCCATTTACGAGTTACTCATAAATGGAGAAGCTGATCTAAGTTATTACCTCCACCCTCTTGAGCCGACCGAAACGGAGACTCATACACCGACAACGACTGAAGAGCCGACAACAACAACAACCGAGGAACCGACTACCACGGAGTCAACAACAGAAGAATCCTCTCAGGAAACTACCCCACCGGATGACTCAACGGTCCCGGATTCAAAGCCGATTACTGAAACTCTGAATACCAAACCTTGTCCGGGAGAGGCTGATGCCCACCTGATGGCTCCTTCCGAACTCGACAAATTCTTAAAAGATAACGGGTTCAAAGTTGATACATCAGAAAACGACGAATATAAAACCTCTTTATACTCTTACGCTGCCGATGATATCTTCCTTATTGTTATAGAATTCAACAATCAGGCTGCTGCAGACAAATACGCAAAAGATATGATCGAAGACATGGTCTATAACAATCTGGAAATGCAGAAAGGTACGTGTACAGATCAGTGGATGGGAAACACACATAACATCTACTCCTCGCATCGTCAGGATGATGATCACAGTTATGATCTTTATATCTATCAGAAAGATAACATCCTTGTCTTTGGTGCCCTCGATGAATATCCGAATGCAGATATCAGCGTAGATTACATCATCTGGTTTGAGGATATCGGTCTTTGGAAATACTGATTTCCGTTTGAAATAAGTTAAACAAAGCAAAAGCTTTCAAGTGCGTCTTGCTGCAATAAACGTTGCAGACAGCACAAGAAAGCTTTTGTTTTAACAGTCACAAATTAATGGTCAGGTCTTTACTGCCTTCTTGGACTTGATCTCTTCAAGAAGTTTCTCTTCCAGAGATTCCAAAGACATCGAGCCGAGATCGTTTTCGAAACGGGATCTAACGGAAACAGTGCCTTCTTCCACCTCTTTATCTCCGACAGTGATCATATAAATGATCTTGTCGAGGTTTGCCTCACGGATCTTCTTACCGAGTTTCTCGGAGCGGTCATCGACCTCAGCACGGATGCCCTTGGCACGAAGTGCATCACGGATCTCAAATGCACGATCAAGATGAGAATCTGCGATCGGCAGGATACGAACCTGTTCCGGAGCCATCCAAAGAGGCAGGCAGCCGGCATACTTCTCAATAAGGTATGCCAGAGTTCTTTCGAAGCAGCCGAGGCTGGTTCTGTGGATAATGTACGGAAGTTTCTTCTGTCCGTCTTTGTCGATGTACTCCATACCGAACTTCTCAGCAAGAAGCATATCGATCTGGATGGTAACAAGAGTATCTTCCTTTCCGAATACATTCTTATACTGGATGTCGAGCTTCGGTCCATAGAAAGCAGCCTCATCAATACCGATGGTGTACTCCAGGCCAAGATCATCGAGGATCTTCTTCATTGCCGCCTGAGATTCTTCCCACTGTTCCTTAGTACCTTCGTATTTATTCTTCGGGTTTGCCGGATCCCACTGAGAGAAGCGGAAAGTACAGTCTTCAAGAAGACCGACAGTACCCAGGAAATACTTAGCAAGTTCCAGACAGTTCGAGAACTCCTGCTCGAGCTGATCCGGCCGGATGATGTAATGGCCTTCAGAGATCGTGAACTGACGGACTCGGATCAGGCCATGCATCTCACCGCTGTCCTCATTACGGAACAGTGTCGATGTCTCAGTCAGTCGCATCGGAAGATCACGATAACTTCTCTGGCGGTTCAGGAATACCTGATACTGGAACGGGCAGGTCATCGGACGGAGTGCAAAGCATTCTTTGCTCTCATCATCAGGATCGCCCATGATGAACATGCCATCACGATAGTGGTCCCAGTGACCGGAGATCTTATAAAGGTCACGCTTAGCAAAATACGGTGTCTTGGTCAGAAGACATCCGTTCTCCTGTTCGACATCTTCTACCCAGCGCTGGAGAAGCTGGATAACACGGGCACCCTTCGGGAGAAGGATCGGAAGACCCTGTCCGATATAATCTACAGTTGTAAAGTACTCCAGTTCACGGCCGAGTTTGTTGTGGTCACGCTTCAGAGCTTCTTCTCTTGCAGCAACAAAAGCCTTCAGCTGCTCTTTATCCGGGAAGGAAGTACCGTAGATACGCTGCAGCATCTTATTCTTCTCGGATCCTCTCCAGTAAGCACCTGCACAGGAAAGAAGCTTAAAAGCCTTGATCTCACCGGTCTTCTCCATATGCGGACCGGCGCACAGATCAGTAAACTCACCTTGTTTATAGAAAGAAATAACAGCATCTTCCGGAAGATCATCGATCAATTCGACCTTATAAGGCTCGTCGAGTTTCACCATCAGTTCTCTTGCTTCTTTTCTCGGAAGCTCGAAGCGCTCGATCGGAAGATTCTCTTTTACGATCTTCTTCATTTCTTCTTCGATCTTCTTGAGATCTTCCGCAGAGAAAGCTTCATCACGGTCAAAATCGTAATAGAAACCATCCTCAATAGCAGGACCGATAGCTAATTTTGTTTCAGGCCACAGTCTCTTGATCGCCTGAGCCATGATGTGAGATGTACTATGGCGATACTTGTTTCTCTCTTCTTTGTTTTCAAAATCAACCATTTTGCTTTCCTCCTTTTATGGTCATCGATTTTCCCGCGGAATACAAAAAACCACGCATCCCGCATATAGGGATGCATGGCTGCACGGTTCCACCCTAATTGCCCGAAATCTTTTCCGGACCACTCATTACCCCTTTTAACGCTTGTAGGCAGCGGCTGCTTCATACTAGATATCGTTCCGAAGCGCAACTCCGAGGCGGTACTTCCCGTTGTTCACTGTAAAAGAACTTCCAGCCAATGGTTCTTTCTCTCTGTCAGGAAAATAGACGGAAAACATATCCTCTTCAACGTCTTAATTGAATAACAGTTTATTCCAACCCATTCTGAAATGCAAGCGGTTTTTACCTATAATATAAAGAATTCTCAGAATCACTTCAGTTTGAGCAGTTTTTCCAGTCTGAAAGCCAGGATCCTCATCTGTGCGATCTCCGAAGAGGAGGGTGTGTCACCAAGTCCCTGAAGGAAGATATAATACTTGTCTCCATATAAGAGTTCCAGATAGCAATATCCATAGGACGGCTGATCCTTATCAAGATACCCCTCATAGATCAGAAGATTGTCGGACTGGTCAAAGGCTCTGGAATTAAGCGGAGCACTGGAAGTAACCAGCTGAGCGACAAGTTCATCAAAAGTCTTTCCCTGATGCTCTTCGACAGTAATGATCAGCCCCATCGTATCATTGATGGCAAGAAATCCGGCAGGTGTCTCACCGGTCTGGATCTGAAGGCCATTGTCCGTACAGAATTTCTTAATATCATCCACCGTAAAGCTGATATCCTTATGCGGGCGTTTCTGTTTCATGTTTTTAATGATCTTTTCCGCACTTTTGGTAATATAATTCGGCCGCACTTGCGAAGGATTTTCAGGATCACTTACTGATGCCGGCTTCTCAGACGATCCTTTCTTTCCTGCATAGTACCCCGCAACACCTGCAATAACGCCTACCAAAATAACCACACATAGCACGATCGCAAGCATCTTGCCGAAGCCGGGTTCCTTGAAGAAAGGAACATGATCGGCTTTATTGTCGGGTGCTTTTTCTGAAGAAGACATATCGGAGACAGTCTCCGGAGTAAGCTTCTCCGTATCTTCTACGGAATTGCTCTCTTCATTTTCATCCAATCCGGAATTTTTAACAGAATCCTCTGATGCCATGTTACGGTCTCCTGATCGAACGAACGTATTTATCAAGCCAGACTTCATCCTTATACTCACTGTCGGCCTCCATCAGGCATCCGAAACAGAGATCATCCGCCATCTCAAGGATCGTGTCTTTCAGTTCCAGATTCTCTTTCCACTTCGGATCGATCGCCTCATACCCGCAGAGGGCACCGACGATATTACCGGTCAGCGCACCGGTCGAATCACTGTCACCGCTGTGGTTAACAGCAGCAACGATGGCAGAAGAAAAATCATTCTGATACTTCAGCGAGCAATATACGGCGATCGCGAGTGCCTCATCACCGCACCATCCGGACCCGATCGACGATATATTCTCGATATCCGGACGATTATTGGAAGAAAGCAGGACTGCTTTATCGATAAGATCCATAAAAACACCGAGATGTTTACGAGCCGGGAACAATGTGCGGATCATGTCCGACGCATCCTGGATCAGAGAAAGAAGATCCACCTCAGCAGTTTCAGAAACGATATGTTTAATCACATGGGTAAGAAAAGCAGCCGGCATAAATCCGAGTGAATGCGAATGCGTAAGTGCTGCGATCTCAGCGCCTTCCATATCCGCCACAGCATCCTCCGAGTCACGAAGGGCGATACCGACAGGAGCGATTCGCATAACACCGCCGCATCCCTTACTGTGATTGATCCGATGCTCCGTAGAGCCCTGTTCCCCACTGGAAAGAGCGTCAAGACAGGTAGCACCCGGAGCTCTGCAGCTCCAGAGTTCTTTTACATCGGACAGCCAGCAGATACGTTCTTCATGATCTCCGCCACGCTGGGTTTCGAGCCAATCCAGATATGCCAGATATACATAGTACCTCGGCTGGGAGGAAATGCCCGACAGTGCCGAGCGTGTCTGTCCATACAGAAGTCCATTCGCTGTAAAAAGGCTCATCTGTGTATCATCAGAGAATAGTGCAAGCCCGGTCGCGGGATCGATAGAATAGGACGAGATCCCGGAAGAACCGTACTTTTCAAGAATATCCTCATATTGTTTAAACTCGACCGGATATCCGAGCGCATCACCACAGGCGCCGCCAAAAATGCATCCGCGGATACGATCCAAATACTTTTCACGTTCACAAACAGCGTTCGAAATATCTTCCGGAAGATTTGTCTTATCCATAATCCACCCTCCCCTATAAAGATATTATAGCAGAACGTATTGCATTATGACCCAACTTCTTTTCCGATCATACGCTTAAGTATATCTTTCCAGGAATAACGGACCTTTTCCACACGCATCATCCAGGTAAGCTTGATGGCATTAAAAGCCACGAAGCAAAGAATAGAGCCGGAAAAGAAAGAAGTTCCGACACTTAATAGCGCGCAGATAATACAAGCGAGTATTACTTTCCTATAATATTCGTCTTTGGTAAAAAAGAGACTCACCACAGAAACAAGACCCAGCTGCACAAATCCCGATCCGAAACGGATCCAGGAAGTCGCGATACCGTCATTTATCACCAGAGGAGATCCCATAAACAGAAAACAGATAACACTCTCGATGATGCAGACGATATTCAGCTGCTTACGGATATGATCCATTTTCTGCTGTTCCGCTTTACGCTTCTTCTCTTCTTCAATAAGACGGAGCTTCTCTTCGCGTTCCTTTTTCCACTCCTCTTCCATATCACGCTGCGCCTGGATACGCCCCAGTTCACGGTCGTATCCTTCGCCAAAGTCACCGCTTCTGGAAATGAGCATCTGCTTGCCGCAAACAGTACAGGTCGCAACCTTTACGGCCGAATCAACAGTGACGTTCGCACCGCACCCGGTGCATGTCATATCCACCAGTTTCATATTCTTAGCCCTCTATTCTATTTCACAGAGACTGCAAACGGATCGAGAATGATATAGTTCTTGAAATCATTATCGAATTGGATCCTTAAAATCATGCTGATCGTTTCGATCGTACTGATCTTGACTTCCTCGAGTCTGGATTTATAGATCGTGAGTGTAGTTGCGGTCTTCTCTCCCGGAAACAGAGTCTGTAAAATATTAACACTTACCGGAATGCCATTGACCAGAGATTCTTCGGTCTTCACGAATATCTCATGTTCAGAGTTATTCTCGATATAAAGAAGCAGCGAAGCGTCAGCTCTGGAAGGCGGATTATAGCCAAGTACCGAGATCTTGATTCCGTTTTCTTCATATACTGTATATCCATAAGAAAGATCGATAACCTTGTTCTCATCATATGCAGAAGTCAGGACAGAACCGGGTGCAGCGATATATGTTTCACTCGTATCCGTATATTCCACCTTGAACGTGATATCGAACTTACCCGGATTCCAAAGACCGATATCCGGTCCGAGCGTCAGGAAGAATTCCAGTTCGCATTCTGTTGTCATTCCGTTTTCAAAACTGTTCATCCATAGCGGGATTTCGGTAAACCCGTCCACCAGGATCTTTTCCAGATGAAGGGTGACCGGGTGACCGGTCTGATTATCGACCTTCATGAGAAGTGAACGCGTCGTACCGATGCCGACAGAATAACCGTATATATGAACGGAAAGCCCGTCCTTATTCAGGATCTCGGTATCCTCGATCTTGATTTCTTCATACTCATATGCAGGAACTTCACGAGGGGGAAGCACTTCCACATCACAATCAAACGAAGTCGCGTTTTCAGAGCCTTTCGACAGGGATTCTTTCGTGGTCGGTTCAGATACACTATCCGTGGGTTCGGGACTAAGTTCCGGTTCCGATGTACTTGTGGGCGGATCCGTTTCAGTCATGGTTTCCGTTTTGATTCCGGTCCTTCTCGTCAGTTTTTTCGCTCCCTCTTCATGTTTACAGGTGCAAACAGACAATGGAATTCCTATTACCAGCAAAAGTGTTATTACTTTAGAAAACAGTCTCTTCATATTGGATCCCTCATACTTATCTCTTTCCCAAGAAAATTATAGCACATCCCGTTCCCTGTTGTGATATGATGGAACGCATAGATAAATCAGGCTATTTTGGAGGATACTATGAAAAAAGCACTGGCACTTGTCATTTCGGTCATTTTTGCCATACAGACAGCAGGATGTTCCCGCACTCCAAGTCTGGATATAAATACATTTGAAAAATATGTATTTTCCGATCTCGGGATCACGAAGAGAGAGACCCTTGACAGTTCAGATGGCTACTATTCTCTTGATGATCACTCAGAAAACGTATCTTCTTATCCTCTTGACCACTACTCTCAGGTATATTTCAGCGCAACAAACGGAACGGTCGGCAAGCTTTACATGCTTTACTATGACTATCAGAATGAATCGGATGCCAGAAAATTCTATAATGAAACAGCTGATTCGGAAAAAGAATACGTTATCTCTAACCCGAACACATATAAATCCGAAGCAGGAAATGATTACATCGTGGTAGTATCCACCAAGGATGAGCTGACATACAATTTTGAGTGTCTTCAGATCAGAAAAGATATCATTATTTATTCTTCCATCGTTCTTTCCGCATCCGAGCTTGAACGCCTTGATAAAGATTGGCTGAATAAGGTCGATGATCTTTTTGATGATCTCAGACTCCATTCCCCTTTCGGACTGGAGCCTAAGATCGAGGATCTTATTTAAGAGATCCTTTTATGCTTTATCTGCTGCGAGCTGCTTTTCCGTATCTTTTTTACGGAAAAGCAGTTTCTTTATACCATCCGTGATGTACTTCTCGATAACTCCCAGAAGGATCGTCAGTACGAACGTAGTAAATACAAAGATAAGAAGATTGTATTTTTGCACCTTGAACGGGAACTTCCTATTATCCATCAGGAATCTCGAGATCTCCAGTGCCATCAGATTCATAAGATATGTATCCAGTGAGAATTTGCCGAAGAAACGGGTCACCGGATTATCCACATGATACTTCATCATAAAGATGATAATGAGGAACCCGAGAAGTGCAAAGAGCGGAAGCTGACAGAAATATGTCCGGATCTTATTCTCAATTCCGGGTCCTTTTCCGCTATATTCCGTCCAGTAGCCGAAAGCTGTCTGACCATAGTTAGACAGAAGATATGCAAGGTATGTCAAAAGAAGGACAATGTGGAACTTCAGCGCATACAGGCGACGGAACCGGGAAACGATCGCAGTTTCAAACTGCGCAAACAGAAGTCCTGACAGGAATGCAATAGCAGAGTTTACCCACCACTCACCGTTAAACCACAGGATCTTCTGTTCACACCACCACGGGACTTTAGTTCCAGAAAGCCACCAGTTCTTCGGTCCATGCCACCAGGCCATGTGTCCGTTGAAACAGAATCCGATGCCCATACCGATGATCACAAGCCCAATGATGGTAAAGCATACCGGACGATTCTTAATAAAGCGGAACGTCAGGAAGAATACCAGATAGAGAATCGCCAGTACCACCGGGAACCAGGCATATGGATTCATCATGGTAAGTCCCGTAAAATTGCAGATCCACTGCGCCGCCGGCCACTTCACTTTTACGACAAAAGCATAATAGATCGCATACAGGATCACATTTACATAAAAAGGCAACAGTATCGACTTAACTATACGGTTTCTGATAAAGCCTTTAAGGTAGTTTTCTTTTGTATTCAAGCTTTTAAGAAGTCCATAGCCGGAACAAAAAAAGAATATCGCGACGAAAAAAGCTCCGGCATTTACAAACGGGCTTAATACTCTACTCCGCTGAAAAGCCTCTTCCTGCGAAATATGGTGCAGGATAACACCAATCGCGGCAAATCCGCGAAGCGACTTCATCATATCTAGTGAACAGAAATCCTTATGGAAGTCTTTTTTACCAAGTTTACTGGAACTGCCCCAGAACAGAAGCATAAAGAAAAAGTAATAGGTAGCGACACGAAGTATCGACCAGATATTGAAGAAATCTTTTAGCATAAGAAACCCTTCTTCCTTTATTTCGTAAGTATTTTCTCACATATTCACTTTATTGGAAACCAAAATAATTAATAATATAGAGTTTCTCCTGTCTTTTAGTATTTGTTTTCGATAAAAAAACAGAAAATTCATATTTTGATAAAAATGAAATTTCATCTATTCAATAAAATAAAGCTATAGACATCAAGTATTTCCCCCAAAAAAGGAGGAGTGACATGAAGAGAAAAATAGCTATTTTCATTTGTTTAACCTTACTTCTTAATCTTCTCTGTGCCTGCAGTTCAAAAGAAGAGTCCACGCAAACATCAAAAAAGAAAAAGAAGACTAAAAGTCAGACCAATATCACAGAAACTATTGAATCTACTGAAGATATCGATACCTCTGATTCTGAAAAGCCAACTATGACCACAGTTGAGACCACAGAGGAACCGACCACTTCCGTCCAGCAGATATCTATCGAACCGGCAGATACCAAGAAGATCAAATGGGTCGAAGTCAAAGATCCTTACGGCTACACATCTGTCACTGTACCCGACACCTGGAAAGTCGAATTCATCATGACAGATCTCATCGGATATGGCTTGATTGCTCAAGATGAAACATGTCCTGACCGTATTTTTATATTCCAACTTCTTGCATCGCCTTTTGTTAAATCTAAAGAGTCCCATGACTTCTGGGCCAAAAATGCCGGCGGCAACTACATGGGTTCTTCCAATGCATTTGTAGATCACCCGTATTTAACTACTCCTACTACAGAAGGCTTCTTCGCTGAGTGTGGCGGAGCATACATGAATCTTAATGATTTTGCGATGATCACTAAACTTGAGGAAAACAACCCGCTGTTCGGGGATGTTATAGAAGGAACCTGCAAATCTCCAAACGGAAACTATGTAACCGGTGTTTTTGGCGGCTCGGTCTGGAATACCATGGATTACTGGATGAGCGGCATTGACTGCGGCTGGTATAGTGTATCTAATCTTTTAGTCATGGCAGCTCCGGAAGAGGACTATACTAACTGGATCCCTGTAATGACACAGATGTTTAACTCCATTTATTTCAGTGAGCAGTTCATGCAGGATAGAAACCGTGAATGGGCTCAGATCATAGGAACGTCCCAGTACCTGGGCAAGATGGCGGATCAGATGGGCGATATGATTATGGATACCTGGAATAAATCGAGCGAAACGCATGATATCCTGTCTCAGATGCGTAGTGATTCTACGCTTGGCAGAGAGCGTGTCGTTGATAACGAGACAGGCGAGATATACTATGCCCCTAACGGATTCTCAGATGAATACTATGGCACACGGTATTCAGCTCTTCCTGAAAATGATCCCAGATACCGAAACCCGGTTGCCGGGACACTCTCAATCGACTGATTCCGGGAAGGATCTGACTCTTTCCTACTTGTAGTTTCTATATAGAAAGTGGCGGTCTCCAAAAGGAACCGCCACTTTTTATTTCTATAAAAAAGGATCAGCCGAGATGGATCTTCGCTTCCGGATAAACACTCTTCACCTTTTTCTTCTCTTTGGTCACAAGTCCCATAGCGAAGGTCAATGGACCGACACGGCCTAAAAACATGACAGGAATAATCGCCATCTGTCCGAAGAACGAAAACTGCGGTGTCGCTGCCGAGGAAAGGCCTACCGTGCCGAAAGCGGACGCGGATTCAAACAACAGATCCAGAAAGGTAAACTTGCCGGATGCTATAAGATCACGTTCGGTCACCGAGAGGATACATGCCAGAAGGATCATAAGCAGGAATCCGAGGGAGAAGATCGTCAGCGCGCGCTGCACTGTGGATCCGGAGACACGGTGGTTTCGGATAACCACTTCGTTTTTACCGGTAATATCACACTTGACGGCACTCACAAGGAGAGCAAATGCCTGCACCTTGATACCACCACCGGTCGAACCTGCGCCTGCACCGATAAACATCAGGATCACACAAAGGATCTTCGTGCAGTCACGCATCGCAAGAAGATCGATAGAATTCATACCTGCGGTTCTAAGAGACATCGATTGGAATATCGATGCATTCAGCTTCTCACCTATCGATAGATTTCCTATCGTAAGACCGGCATCATTCGTCATCTCCATCAGGAAGATCATCACCGCACCGAAAACAAGAAGGAATACCGTCATATAGAAAGCAAGTCTGGTATGAAACTTCATATGGATATTCGTGCGTTCTTTTTTGTCATGTCTGATCAGCGTTTTGATCTTCTGAGTCGAATAATCGATCAGATCTTTCCACACATGGAAACCAAGTCCGCCGGAGAAGATCAGGAATGTCGCAGTAAGCATGACCACTGTATTGGAATTAAAGGCTGTAAAGCTGGAGTACGGTCCGGATGCTGTGTCGCCCATAAGATCGAATCCGGCATTACAGAAGGAAGAAACAGACGTAAACAGAGACTTAAATAACCCGTTTCCGTAGCCGAACTCCGGAACAAACTGTGTAGCAAACAGTAAAAAGCCGATAAACTCAAAAGCGAACGTCATAAGCACGATCGTTTTAAGAAGTCCCTTTAATTCCGAATATGTGAAACTGCCGCTGTTTTCCTGTGCAAGAACACGCGTCTTTACAGAGATCTTTCTGCGGAAAAGATTCACAGCGAAAGAATAGATCGTTACAAGGCCAAGACCGCCGACCTGGATCAGAAGCATCAGAACGACCCGTCCAAAAGTATTAAATGTCGATGCGGTATCCCGAACGATAAGACCGGTCACACACGTAGCAGAAACAGTAGTAAAGAGCGAATCAAAAAAACCGATGCTTTCTCCGGACTTTGTGGCAAAAGGCATCATAAGAAGAATAGTTCCGATTGCCATGATAAGAAGAAAACTCGCTACTATCACGCGAGCCGGACGATCCATCATCCACTGGATGATCTTCTTTGTCTTACTCCTTCGAACCAGCATTTACTGCACCATCGCTTTCCAGATAGCTTCAATATCCTTCTTCGCGCAAACCATCATGATCTGGTTTCCGGCATGCATGACAGTTTCACCGACAGGAGTGATCGTTCCGCCATCTTCACCGGCCATAACTACGACACGCGCACCATGGACGAACTTGTACTGTATCATTGACTTTTCGCAGGCATCCGAGTTCTTCGACAATACGAACTCGATCAGCACATGATCCGAATTCTTGATACGGTGAACGATACGAAGTCCTTCAAAATCGATCTCCTGCTCGATCATGCTGGCGAGGATCTGTGTACCTGAAAAAGCACGATCGATACCAAAGTGTTCCATGATATCACGGTTCTTCGGATTATTAACTCTGGCAATCGTCTTGGCGACGCCGAGATGATTCTTCGCGATCTGACATGCGATCAGATTCGTTTCATCTTCATTTGTAAGAGCAACGATCATATTCGCGCCCTTACATGCTTCACTTAATACAGGATAAGAGGATCCGTCACCATGGATAACCTCAGATACCTGGTTATCCGCAAATCTCATAGCGGCGTCATAATCTTTATCAATAACAACGATCTCATCTGCCTGTTCCAATTCATGGATCAGGTAATAGGCAAGCTTTCCGGCACCAACAATAACGATCTTCATGTAATGCTTTCCTGATCAGACCTTTTTCTCGGCCAGGATCAGCTTATCCCCTTTCTCCAGTTTCATAGTCGGCAGAGTCGTCATAAACGAATCATGCCGTACGATTCCGAAAATATGACGGCCTTCCGTATCTTCGACATCCCTGACTTTCGCGCCTGCAAAGTTTTCATCCATTTCCAGGATCGTAAATGAGATGCTGTTGCCGAAAATATTCGAGATGCACTGACCGGTATAGTCCTCTTTTGCAGCTTTTCCGTCGATCGCACGGATAAAAGCATCCGCAGTCAGAACTGTAGATGAAATCGACAGGAAACCCGCATCGTCGAACAGATGATAATCTTCAGAGGCAAAAACTCTCGTGATAACACTCTTTACATGGAACATATCACGGGCGATCTCGGAAGCCATCAGATTCTGGTTTTCACTGTCGCTCATGGCACATACGATATCCATGGATCCGATGTCCGCTTCTCTTAATACGTCAATATCGATAATAACCCCGTTAAAGGTAAGAACACCCAGATTGAACTGTCGCTCGATCTCCTGCGCCTTCGGATCAACAAGAACACATGTATGTCCTTTTTCGAGCAAACGCTTCATAAGAAAGACACTTGAGCGCGAAGCACCCAAAATCATGATCTGCATGAATACGGCCTCCAATTATCAGTTATCCGGCGGAAACGCCAGTAAATATCCCAGGATCGATGCCGCAGAAGCAGCATTTAAAGATTCTGCACGACCGGGCATAGGTATTGTAATCAGTATATCACAACATGAAGAAGTCAACTCACTTAAGCCGTTGGCTTCATTTCCGATCCAGAGCGCTGATGAACGCGGCAGATCCACTGAACGCAGATCCATCCCGCGAAGATGTCCGCCGATGGACGGAATGCCTTTTTCCTTAAGAACATCGAAGATTTTCGCACTATCGGCAAAAGAGATCAGCGGAATATGAAAACAGGATCCCATCGAGGCACGAAGGACTTTTTCATTATACGGATCCACAGAATCCTCTGTGAAAAGCACTGCCGTATAGCCAAAAGCATCTGCCATACGTATGATCGTTCCCATATTTCCGGGGTCCTGAAGATGTTCCAGTACGATATACCGGCTCTTCCCCTCTTCATATGGAAAAGCACTATCCGTCTCAGGCGACTTTACGACCAAAGCCATACCTTGCGGGCTTTTAGTCGAAGATAGCTTTAAAAAGAGTGCTTCACTCAATACGATCACTTCAACTGACGAAAGTCCGGGATAATTCTTCTTCCAGTTCTCCGCAACGGCTTCTTCACCGGAGCGGATCAGGATCACTTCCGGGACAAGACCTGAAATAATCGCATCTTCACACAAACGCAAACCCTCGATAAAGACCTTTCCTTGTGTCCGCGCGACCTTACGGTCGTGCAGGGCAGCAAGTGATCGGAATCGAGGGTTATCTTTGCTTTTTATCTCTAGATAGCGTCCCACTTCTGAAAGAATCAGAGTGCGCTCTTTGCCTGCTCGCAGAGTGCAGCAAATCCCTTAGGATCAGTGATAGCAATATCAGACAGAACCTTACGGTCAAGAGCGATGTCCGCCTTCTTCAGACCGTTCATGAAACGGCTGTAGGAAAGACCATTAACGCGGCAAGCAGCATTGATACGCTGGATCCACAGTTTTCTGAAATCTCTCTTCTTATTTCTTCTGTCGCGGTAAGCATAGTTACCGGACTTCATAACCTGCTGGTTAGCAACCTTGAAGAGCTTGCTCTTGTGACCGAAATAGCCCTTAGCCTGCTTCAAAATCTTATGATGACGCGCTCTTGTACGCATACCTCTTTTTACTCTGGACATGGTATTAATCCTCCCTTAAAACAATCAAACTTATCAAAATCCGTTCGGTACCGATTATTTATACGGAACCATTGTCTTGATGATCTTCGCATTCGGAGCAGCGCAGACAGCTGTGTGACGAAGATGTCTCATTCTCTTGCTCGGTCTCTTGCTCAGGATGTGGCGACGGAAAGCCTGGGAGTACAACACCTTACCGGTACCCGTTACCTTAAATCTTTTCTTAGATGAACTGTGTGTTTTCTGCTTAGGCATGTTTCTATTTCCTCCTTAATCACAATCAGTTTTTCTTCGGAGCAAGGAACATAACCATATTCCTGCCCTCTATCTTTGCCGGCTTGTCGATCTGACCGACTTCTTCGCACAAAGATGCGAACTTTTCCATTACAGCATATCCCTGGTTCTGATAAGCCATCTCACGTCCACGGAACTTAACGATGACCTTCACTCGGTTTCCATCTTTAAGGAAACGGCAGGCATTCTTCGTCTTGACATTCAGATCATGATCTTCTGTGGTCAGCTTCATACCGACTTCTTTTGTCTCGATCACTTTCTGATTCTTACGGGCTTCCTTCTCACGCTTTGCCTGCTCGAACAGATACTTGCCGTAATCCATTACTTTGCAGACCGGGTTATCGGGATTATTTGCTATCAATACAAGATCCAGTCCTGCAAGATCTGCGGCCTTTCTAGCCTGCTCGATCGGAACGATACCGACCATAGTACCATCTGCATCAATCAGTCGCACCTTCTCAAAACGAATCTCCTCGTTGATAGGCTGCCCATTATTCTGTCTGGCGATAAGAACCCACCTCCTTAATACAAAAACGGAGCGAAACTTTCCCGCTTCACTCCGTCAAAACTTACCTGATATAAGCCACTTTAGTGAACCTCTTCATCGAAACTTGAGGTGAGAAGCGGAAACTCCTACTTGCTGTAACTTCAACATAATAACTGTTCAAAGTTGGCTTGTCAAGCATAATATGCGATAATTTCAGAAACCCGACGGTCTTTCCGTAGAATTATACTCAATAATATCTTTCGACACCATAGTTTGACGGAAAAATGATCCCCAGAGCCGTAGCCAGGACATTTCCTACTATAGGGAAAGCCAGTATAAGTGCCAGCCATTTAGTCATCGCCGCATCATTCATCCGGCGCATGAACGCGGAAAGCTGAACAGGAGTAAATGTTATGTATGCAGTTATCAGAGCCACTTTCGTCGCCATCGACTCGCTCGATGGCAGCCAGGAAGGATGATTGATCCACACCAGAAACAGGATCGAACCTATGATCAGCAGCATGATCGTAGAGACAACGATCTGCCCGACATAAAACTGTTTTCTGGTCAGGCAGCCATCCTTAACCCTGAAAAATTCACCGATAAATTGAGACAGATCTCCTTCATCAAGAAAACCCAGCCAAAATAAGAAACCCAGACCTCTCATAAAACCTTTTCTCCAACTAAAACAACAAAACCTAAACCTGCTTTGATAATATCACTAATCTTTCCCCTGTTAAATTCCGTTTTCAAGACGGAAAAACGATTCTATTTCTGTCAAAACAGCGAAATAGCATTTATTTTATATGCTATAATCGCTTATATCGAATGCGAATTATTAAAGGAAGTGAATAAGATGATTGCAAAAGAAATAGAAAGCAAGATCTCCGGAGGTTCCCTGATCCGTAAGATGTTCGACGAGGGAACCCGTCTGAAAAAGATCTACGGAGACGATAAAGTCTTCGATTTTTCCATCGGAAACCCTGACCTTGAACCGCCAAAGGAAGTAAAAGATGCTCTGATCGAGCTTGCTAATGCAGATATTCCCGGCATGCACGGATACATGGCAAATGCAGGATATCCCGAGACCAGAAAAGCGATCGCTGACAAGTTGTCCAAGGAAAGCGGTCTTTCCATCGGAATCGATTCGATCTGCATGACATGTGGTGCCGCGTCCGGTATGAATAACATCCTTCGTGCCATCATGGAACCGGAAGACGAGATCATCCTTCTCGCTCCTTTCTTCCTCGAGTACCTAAACTATATCAGCAATGTTAAGGGTGTTCCCGTTATTGTAAATACTGATCCGGATACATTCCTGCCAATCATGTCCGAAATCGAAAAGGCAATCACACCCAAAACAAAAGCAATCATCATCAACTCTCCAAACAATCCGAGCGGCGCGATCTATCCGAAGGAAGTGCTCATCGAGCTCAATGCTCTCCTGAAGAAGCAGGATCATGTAATCCATGTGATCTCCGACGAACCGTATATCGACCTGGCATATGACGGAATGACGGTGCCTTCTTCCCTCGCCTGCTTTGATAACCTGATCGTATGCTTCTCCTGGAGTAAGTCTCTTTCTCTTCCGGGCGAGCGTATCGGTTATACATGCGTCAGCCCGAATCACAAAGACTTCGAGCTCCTCACTCAGGCATTAGTTCTTTGCAATCGTATCCTCGGTGCTGTTAACGCTCCTGCCCTTATGCAGCGTGTCGTTGCAAAAGCGCTGAATGCGAAGGTCGATGTTCCGAACTACGAAAGAAGAAGAAATCTGCTTTACAACATCATCACGGAAGCCGGTTTTACATGCACCAAACCGCAGGGCGCGCTGTATCTCTTTATGAAGACTCCGATCGAAGATACAAAATTCTGCGAAGTTTGTGCGAAATATAATGTTCTCGTCGTACCGGGCTCCGCTTTCAAGCGTGAAGGTTATGTACGACTTGCATTCTGTGTATCCGAGAAGACGATCCTCGGATCGAAAGATGCTTTTGAAGCGATTGCAAAAGAACTCGGATTAAAGGCCTGATCTTAAGCTCAGACTTTCTCGGTAACGATCACGAGCATGGTTCCGTCTATCATGTCGAGGCCATGCTCTTTTTCTGTCATATCAAACTCATTGCTGACAGTAAGGGAGCTTCCCGGAAGAAGATCACGATCACTCAAAGAATACTTCATCCCGAAGGTATCTACGGATATAGCACCGTTTCCGAGCGGGATCAGCGAGCAGGTATTTTCCGTCCGGGACAGATCGTCCGGTACGACAAAGCGGGTCTTCCCGGAAAGAGGAAACACCCAGGTATTGCCATCAGTAGTCACGATATCATATCCTTCTTCCTTCAAACGCATGGTAAGAAGCAGATTGGATATTACATGATCCAGCCGGCCGAGAAGCGAAGTTACGAAAAGGATCTTCTTATCCTTCGGAACACTGCGAAGGCAAAGCTCCGAATCCGTCATATCCTTCTCCACCGGGAAAACGCGGTTCGAAACCTTATTATTCTCAAGAAAAGCTCTTGTATCAGAGTGGATGGAATCCATATCTCCCCAGACCACATCCGGGACGATATTATATGGAAGCAGTGCATCCGCGCCACTGTCGGCACAGATGATCTTCTCCGAAGCAATAATGCGCGGAAGGATCCTCGAAAGGTCTTTATTCGGTCCCCCTGCGATTACGACATAGCACACGTGCGAAGCTCCTTTATAGCAGCAGCATGATCCTTATTCGAAAAGACGGCTGAACCGGCAACCAGATATCCGGCTCCGGCAGAAACGACGCGCGGCGCGGTTTCTTTGCAGATTCCCCCATCGACGGAAATAATGGTATCCGCCTTTGCATCATCGATCACTTTACGGACAGCTTTGATCCTGTCGATAGAACTCTCCATAAAGTGCTGTCCGCCAAATCCCGGACGGACCGTCATAACCAGAACCAGATCACATTTGGCGGCATATGGGAATACTTTCTCGATCGGTGTATCCGGATGGATCGAGATACCCGCTCTTTTGCCGAGTTTTCGGATCGCTTCGATCGCCTCGTCCGGATCCTCTACTGTTTCGACATGAAACGTAAGCATATCTGCGCCCGCATCCGCAAATGGTTTAAAGAAATCCATCGGATTGGTCACCATAAGATGAACATCAAACACCATATTCGTCGCTTTACGGATAGACTCGACGATCGGAACTCCAAATGTGAGATTCGGGACATAATGTCCGTCCATAACATCGATATGAAGAAATGAAGTTTCTTTTTCGACCTCTTTAATTTCTTCGTTTAGACGGCCGCAATCCGCAGCCAGTATGGATGGCGCGATCACCACATCATTCATGTTACTGACCTTCCTTCTTTTTTCCGTATTTCTTCGAATTCACTAATATTATATCCAAAAACTCACGATAACGCTCAAGTCTTCCATCAGAAATTCCGCATTCTCCAATAGCACAGCCCAGTTCACCGGTATGACGGCAATCCTGGAACCTGCATTTTCCCGCTATACGAAGGAGTTCAGGATATCCGCCGGCAAGATCCCCTTCTTCCAAGCCGATCCGATCGACATCAAGAGAGGAAAAACCGGGAGTATCGATCAGAAAACCTCCTTCAAACGGGAAAAGCTCCACATGACGTGTCGTATGCTTTCCTCTTTTGAGACGTTCGCTGATACTGCCGACTTCGATCTGATCCATTCCCGTCAGACGATGACAGAGTGTGGACTTACCAACACCGGACTGTCCTGCGATGCCCACCGTGTGACCGCTGAAGATCTCATGTATCTTATCGTCCGGAAGCATCTGATCGTGCGAAGACTCCACAACATGGAAACCGGCATCTGTGTATTCTTTTATAAGAGAATCTGCTTTCTGTCTGGAAAGATCGGTCTTGGTAAGCCAGATCAAGGGCTCGATATCCAGTTTCGGGCAAAGAATCAAAAGCTTATCCAGAAGCTTCAGATCCGGTTCGGGATCCGATGTGGAAACGGCTATGATCAGCACATCTATATTGGCTACACTCGGGCGTACCAGAAGATTCTTTCTTTCCCCGATAGAAACGATCACAAAAGGAATATCGGGATCCCCCGATGGTTCCACCTCACAGTAATCTCCCACGGTCGGGATCACTTTCTTATTTCGGAAAATGCCTCGTGGCTTAGCAAGAACAGATGCTCCTTCATCAAGAAGTATCGTGTACTCACCTCCGACACCTTTCATGATCCTTCCCTTTTTTCTGGAATCCTCCATAGATCAGCTTATATCTCCCATTACCATGCATGCAGTAACCATCAGATCAACCGCCAATGATCACATCCGGCTCCTGATCATCCGGCGGAGGCGGTACCGGAGTCGGCGTTGGCGGCGGTGTTGGGGTCGGCGTCGGTGTAGGCGCCGGAGTAGGTGTGACTGTCGGAACAGGCGTCGGTGTCGCAGTCGGCTCAAAGACAGCCGTCAGCGTGACCTCCTTATCCGGCATGATAAATGTATATGTCGATGAGTAGCTTATCGGAGTATTCGTCTCATCTACCCAGCAGACGAACTGATAACCGATACTCGGAACAGCAGAGATCGTAACTGCGGAGTTCGGTGCATAAACACCGTCACCACCGACAGAACCCTGACCGGATACAACAAGGTTCACATTAAAGCCGATCACTTCCGGAGTCGGCGTCGGTGTACCGCCACGGGCAACATCCTCGGCATTTCCGACATAGATACGGATCGCAGACTTTCTCTGTACTTTAGTTCCCGGAGCAGGATCCGTAAGCATAACGAACAGATCCTTCTCACTCAGGTTCTGCGCCTGAAGCTCAGGGCTCATTTCGACAGATGACAGTACAAGTTCAGCCTCATCGATAGTCTTTCTTGCTGTTTCCAGATCCATTTTGATAATATCCGGCACTTCGATCTCAGATGATTTTGCACTGAAGATGATCGTGATTTCAGAATTCGGTTTTACCGGTGTTCCTGCCGGAGGATCTGTACGAAGGATCAAACCCTCTTCAACATCATTGTTGATCTCAGGACGCGTTCGTACAACATAGCCGTCAACTTTCAGTTTCTCGCAGACCTTCCAGTACTCCTGGCCGGAATAGTCCTCAAGTGCAACATCCTTAGGCGCTTTACTTACAGTAAGAACAAGCACATTCACAGAGCTGTTATTCTTCATCTCCATGCCAGGCTGTATATTCTGCTTGATTACAACATCCTCAGCATAGTCTGATCTGACTTCATATTCGATCTTATAAGTAGTGAATCCGTGTTCCGTGAATGCCTGCTGAACCTCGGAGATCTTTTTCCCGACATAGTCCTGAACTACAAAAACACTCTGGGTTTCCTGCTTTACGGATTTTTTCAGAGTATCGGTAACAAGATAAGTAAGACCGATCAGAATACCTATAATCAGAACCACCACCACTGCTACGATGAGGTTATCCTTCCATCTTGATCTTCTTCTTGTCTTGATAGAACGCTCTATATCCTTCAGTTTTCCATAGTTCGGTTCCTGACGGATGACAGGAGAAACACCGGTGGCATCCAGCGGCTCCTTGGGAGTTTCCGCACTATTGGCATCAACTATTCCATAAGAACCATTAGGATCTACCATAAGAGCATCCAGCTCGGTAACCATTTCACGGATGGATTTATAACGGAGCTTCGGATCTTTCTGCATCGCTTTCTGGATGATCGCATCAAGTCCCTGAGGAATGCCGGGCACGAAGTTCGTCGCATACGGGACAGGCTCCTGAAGGTGTTTAACTGCGATCGCCACAGAGTTTTCTCCATCGAAAGGCACTCGGCCGGTCACCATCTCAAAAAGCGTAACACCAAGCGAGTAGATGTCAGAGCTCGGGCTTACGATACCGCCTCTGGCCTGTTCCGGAGAAAAATAGTGTACGGAACCTAGCGCTCCGCCGGAAGTAAGTGTGATCGTATGATTCGTGGAAGCATGCGCAATACCGAAGTCCGTCACCTTGGCAATACGGTCACGGGTAATAAGGATATTGTGCGGCTTAATGTCTCTGTGTACGATGCCATTCTGATGCGCTGTATCAAGTGCCATACCCACCTGGATAACGATCGGAACCGCGACCTTCCAGTCAAGATGACCGTTCTGAAGGATCATATCTTTGACAGTAATACCTTCGACGTACTCCTGTACCATATAGCGGATATTTCCTTCCTGACCGACACCGAATACATGAACGATATTGGCATGCGAAAGTGATGAAGCGGCTTTTGCTTCTGTGTCAAAACGCTTGATGAACTCGACATTGGTCGCGAATTCCTGCTTGAGGATCTTGATCGCCACATTCATGCCGGAGGATAGATCGGATGCCAGATACACATCCGCCATACCGCCGCTGCCGATCAGTTTTATGATCCTGTATCGTCCGCCTAAGATCATGCCCTCAGGGCTCATATTTGCACTCATGTTTTCTCCTTACCTTTACGGATCTCGCATTCCGCCAAGATCATCGATATGTTATCAGGAGCTCCGGCAGCTTCCGCCAGGTCCTTCAGCAGCTGCAGACAATAATTCAGATCCTTATGCTTCCGCAGCACCGCTCTAATAGTCTTATCTTCCACACAGCCATAAAGGCCGTCTGAACATAACAGTATAACATCTCCGTTGCTAATTTCAACCGAGAAGGTATCCGGCTTGACATATTCATTGACCCCCAGAGAACGCAGAAGCACATGTCTTTTCGGATGACTTCTGGCTTCTTCTTTCGTGATCATTCCCTTATCGACCATTCTCTGTACCAGCGTATGATCTGTCGTAAGTGTTCTCATTTTCTGGCCGTGAAGCAGATATACGCGGCAGTCCCCGATATGGGACAGATACAGCGTCTTATCGCGAAGGACAGCCACAGTCAGGGTCGTTCCCATGCCACGATAGCGGAAGCTTCCGAGAGAAGCCAGATATACCTTAACATTTGCTTTTTCCAGGGTAAATGCCAGCAATTTCTGGAGTTTTTGAGCATCATCCGCCTCAAAGAGATAATCATTGAGAGACTGGGTCACATACTCGACAGCGGTCTTGCTTGCCAGTTCGCCGGCCGCATGACCACCCATACCGTCTGCAATAACAAAGCATTCGTCTTTGCCGACGGAAAACACAGAGAGACAATCTTCATTGTTTGTGCGCACCAGACCTTTGTCGGATACACTCACTACTTTCATGTCAGTTTCTTCTCCTGCAGGCCTCTGCGTAACTGACCACAGGCGGCCATAATATCCGTTCCCATCTCGCGCCGGAGCGTCACAGTCATCCCGGCCTTCTCCAGAAGATCCTGGAATGCGCGAACGGATCCCGGCTTACTTCTGTGGAACGGACTGCCATCGAATTCGTTGGCAGCGATCAGATTGATATGGCAGTGGATCCCCTTGAGTACCCGGCACAGTTCCCTGGCACACTCGGGAGTATCGTTCACTCCATCGAAAAGTGAATACTCGAAAGTGATCCTTCGATTCGTATTCTTCTCGTACGTCCGGCAGGCCTCAAGCAGTTCCTTCAGGCTGTAGCGGTTCGCGATCGGCATGATGCTCTTTCGGAGTTCATCATTCGGTGCATGTAGAGAAACAGACAGATTCACCTGCATATCGATCAAAGAAAATTGTATCATTTGCGGTACAAGTCCGCAAGTTGACACCGTGATGTGTCTAGCGCCCAGATTCAGCCCTTTTTCGTCATTTGCGAGACGCAGGAAACCAATCAGTTCCTCATAGTTGTCAAAAGGTTCCCCGATGCCCATAACAACGACACTGTGGATCCTTTCTCCTGCAAAAGCACCGGCAAGCAGCACCTGTCCCAGCATTTCCCCTCTTGTCAGCGATCTTCCGAAGCCCGCATGTGCAGATGCACAGAAGCGGCAGCCCATCTTACAGCCCGCCTGGGAGGAAATACAGATCGAAAGACCTGTCTTATAGCGCATCAGTACTGTTTCGATACAGTGGCCGTCATAAAGGCGGAATACGAATTTCTGTGTTCCGTCGATCTCCGATACGAGATGCTTTTCAATACTCATGCTCTCCACGACAAAGTCTTCCCGCAGAGAATCCTTAATATTCGCGGGGACATTTGACATCTTATCGAGATCGATCACACCCTTGCTGCACCAGGAAAAGACCTGTGATGCTCTGAATTTCGGGTAGCCTTTCTCCTTCATATATTCTTCCCAGGAAGGAAGATCCAGGTCCAGGATAAATCTCTTCGGCATCAGTTTTTCCTCCTCATTTTCGCTATAAAGAATCCGTCCATTCCCTCTTCATCCGGAAGGATCGTCATCATTCCTTTGCCGCTTTCCATGGCAAGTCTCGGATTATTCTCGAGTTTTTCCGGCAGAAGATCCGTAAACGGCACACATTCAAAGTCCTCATGCCGGGAAAGGAATGCTTCTACCTGTTTCTCATTTTCATTCGGGTTTATCGTACATGTGCTGTAGATAAGAAATCCGCCTTTCTTTACACGCAGGCAGCTGTTCTCCAGTATGCATTCCTGCACCGGAAGAAGATCCTGCATCTTTTCATAAGACATGGATAGGCGGATGTCCGGTTTCCTGTGAAGGAGTCCGAGCCCGCTGCAGGGAACATCACAGAGTACGAGATCATATTCCCGCAGGAGCTTCTCCGTCTCCTCTTTCAGATATGTGCAGTCATAGTGCATCGTCGATATGATCGAAAGGCCGAGTCTTTCTGCCGTCTGATCCACCATCTTCAGCCGGACCTCATTGGCATCAAGCGCGTCGATATGGCCCTTATTCCCCATCGATTCAGCAAGATGGGCTGTTTTCCCTCCCGGTGCACTGCATGTATCCAGAACATCCCAGTTCTCTTTTGGATCAGCGATCCTTCCGACGAGCATAGCAGACAGGCTCTGTACAGAGAAGTGTCCCTGCCGATAGGAAGAAGATTCCGATATATCCATACTGTTTCCAGGGATATCCGCGGCCTCCGGAAGGACCGGATCCTTCTCCGCCCGTATCGAGTCTTCTTCGAGTTCTTTTATCAGAGCATCTATATCCTTGACCTTCAGCGGATTCGGGCGCACGGTGACCTTCGGGATCGAAAGAAATGCTTCCATGATGAGCTCTGCTTTTTCTCTTCCGTACCACTTGATCAGACAGCCGGAGATCTCACTTTTCAGGGAATAGCGGATATTCGCTTTCTTCGGAGAGATCTTCGAGAGCATCAGAGGTCCTTCCTTTGCCACTTTACGAAGAACGGCATTAACCATTGTTTCCGCACCCTTCGGACAGACTTCCCTTGCAAGATCGACCGTTGCGGATACTGCCGCATATTCTTTTACTCCATATGCGAAAAGCACCTGCCACGCGCCCATGCGGAGACATGTGCGTACAGGTGCATCCAGTTTACCGATTTCTTTCTTAAGATATGGCGAAAGCAGCGCATCGATCGTATAGACGCGTGTGATCGTGCCATAGACCATCGCCGTGACGAAGGACCGGTCCTGAGAGGAAAGATCCGCACCGGATAGTTCCTGTTTCAGCACAAGATTAGAGTAGCCCTCGTTTTCCAGGACTTCCATCAAACAGCGGTATGCCGTTTTTCTGGCATCGTCCGGAGAAAGGGTCATTCCGCTTCGTCCTCCATCTTTGCGCCGACTTCAAAGTTATGGGCGCAGTCGATCGCCTTCATGCGTTTGCCGGATGCCGGCTGGATCTCTAAGAGCAGCAGCGGCTTATCCTGGCACATAACGGCGAGTGTTCCTTTTCGGGCATAAAGTACCGTACCCGGAAGCGGATCGCCATGTTGTGCCTTATAGTTGGAAAGAATCGCCTCATCTTCCGACGGAACGGCATCATATATCTTCAGTTTGCCGCCCTTCCACATTGTGGAAGCACCCGGCCAGGAAGAAAGAGCGCGTACCTGAGCTGCAATAGAGGAACACTTCTTATTCCAGGAGATTTTCCCCTGTTCCTTTAAGATCGGAGGAGACATCGTCGCATCCTCTTCCTTCTGGGGAACGGGCTTGATCGATCCGTCCACATAGCCCGGGATCGTACGGATAAGAAGATCAGCACCCACTTTTGCAAGATTCTCCATCAGTTCCGGTGTGTGTACTCTGGGATCGATAGTTACTTCCTCCTGTGTAAGGATATCTCCTGTATCCATTCCGGCATCCATCTTCATGATCGTGATACCGGTCTTCTCATCTTCATTTAAGATCGCCCACTGAACCGGAGCCGCGCCTCTGTATTTCGGGAGAAGCGATCCATGTACATTCAGACAGCCATACTTAGGCGTATCAAGCATCGCCTGCGGGAGGATCTTTCCGTATGCGGCAGTAATGATCATATCCGGTTTATAGGATGCGATCTTTGAAAGCGCTTCTTCACTTCGGAGAGAATTCGGCTGCCAGACTTCGATCCCGTTCTTTTCAGCTTCCACTTTGGCCGGTGGTGCGGTAAGGATCATCTTTCTGCCTACAGGCTTATCCGGCTGTGTCACACAGAGTACTACGTCGTACTTTTCTTCCACAAGCCGGTGAAGTACAGTCGCCGCCAGTTCCGGCGTTCCCATAAAAATGACACGCATAATTACTCTTCTTCTCCGTCTTCGAGTTCTTCCTCTTCCACCTCTACCACTTTATCGATGAAGAGGATGCCGTCGAGATGATCATATTCGTGGCAGATACATACAGCGAGAAGGTCTGTCGCTTCCATATCGAACCATTCACCGTTTCTGTTCTGCGCACGTACGCGGATCTTCTCCGGTCTTTCGACATATCCGTTTTTCCCCGGGCAGGACAGGCATCCTTCCAGGTAAAGCTGTGTTCCTTCTCTCTCATAGATCTCCGGATTGATGAACTCGAGTTTTCCGTTTTCATCTCCGACATCAACAACAAAGATACGTCTCAGGATGCCGACCTGTACGGCAGCGATTCCGATACCTCTGTTCTCAAAATACATAGTTTCCGCCATATCATCCAGAAGAGTGGCGAGTTTCTCATCAAATTTCTCAACGGGACGGGACTTTTTCCGAAGGATCGGATCTCCATCCACTACGATCTCACGCATTGCCATGCTTCTTTCACCTCATGAATTATGATTATACATTTTACCACATCGCGTCGATATCCGTAGAGATAGAAATTCCATATCCCGCATAGGATTGCTGGAGTTTGGTAAACCCGTCGGAAAGGAGCCCTTTATTCTTCGCCCGCACGACGATCTGATAGCGGTATCTGTTCATTAGTCTCGGAATTCCTGCCGGACAGGGGCCGAGAATCATCATATCGTCCCCGAGGTTTACGGCCATCTCACGAAGTGTCCCCGCAACCATATTTGCCTGCATACTGCAGGCTTCCTCATTCTCATGCGTGATCATGATCCCTCCGATCGCACGAAAAGGCGGGTAAGACAGCTGTTCCCTGTATTTGATCTCGCTCTCGAAGAACTTCTCATAGTCCTGGGAAGCGGCATATGTGTATATCTCGGAATCCGGGCAAAGCGTCTGGATAAAGACACGTCCCGGCACATCGCCTCTTCCCGCTCTTCCGCTGATCTGTGCCAGTAATTGAAAAGCTCTCTCCCTCGCTCTATAGTCGCTCTGCCACAGCACACTGTCCGCCCCGAGGATACCGACGACCGATACCTTCGGGAAATCGTGGCCTTTGGCGATCATCTGCGTTCCGACAAGGATATCCGCTTCATGGTTCTTAAATGCCGTCAGGATCTTCTCATGGGCACCCCGGTAAGATGTCGTATCCTGATCCATTCGAAGGACTCGTGCACCGGGGAAGTCCTGCTCTGCCCAGTCTTCCAGCTTCTGGACCCCGTCTCCCCTGATCGCCAGATACTCACTGGAACAGTAGGGACATGTATCCGGCTTCGGAATGACCTTACCGCAATAATGGCAGATCAGGAGTTTATGTCTTCCCATGGTCTTGGTATGAAGTGTCATCGGAACATCACAGTCCGGACAGCGGATCATGGAACGGCAGGACGTGCAGTAGATATTCTGGGAAAAGCCTCTGCGGTTTAAAAGGAGCATGACCTGTTCTCCGCGGGATAGCGCCTCTTTCATCGCTGTATATAGCTTTCTGCTGAACATCGAGCGGTTGTTCCCTTCGAGTTCTTTTTGCATATCGACGATATCGACCTTCGGAAGTACGGCACCGCTGACGGCCCTGTTCTTCAAGGTCAGCATCTTCATATATCCGAGCTTTGCCGCATAGAATGTCTCGACAGACGGCGTGGCCGAGCCGAGGAGAAGCTTGATCCCCGCTTTTCTTGCACGATATCTGGCGACATCCCGTGCGGAGTAGCGGAGCAGCGTATCCGCCTTATACGAGGAATCGTGCTCCTCATCGAGTATGATCAGTTTGAGATTCTGTACCGGTGCAAAGACAGCCGATCTCGCCCCGACAACGATATTGACCTCTCCCTTCTGGATCATCTTCCAGGAATCATATCTTTCTTTCGCTGTCATCCTGCTGTGAAGCACGGCTATCCTTGTCGGGAAATGCGAGCGGATCCTCGCGACAGTCTGCGGTGTCAGCGAGATCTCGGGAACAAGATACAGCACGCTTCCGCCTTCACTTAGGATCATCTCGGTAATACGCAGATATACTTCCGTCTTTCCGCTTCCGGTCACGCCGAAAAGCAGGAATTCTTTTTTTCCTTCTTCGGAAAGCACTGTTTCGACAGCTGCCTGCTGCTCCGCATTAAGATCGATCTCTTCTTTCGGAACAGCGGGGAGTTCTTCTTCAGTGCTTTCTTTCTTCTGCAGTTCCTCCGCCGAGAACTTGACGGAACGGATCTTTACCAGACCGTTTTTCGCAAGCGTATCGATGGGAGATCTGCTGATCGATAGTTCCTGCATCAGGTCAGCAAGAGTCATTTCCTCCACTTCCAGCAGCCACTCCAGCGCGCGGATCTGCTGGATCGATCCGACAGCTTCGCTTTCCAGCGCCTGCCTTGCTTTCTCCTGCGACTCAAGTGAAACGACCAGCTGTGATCTTCCGGTCCTCTTCGTCACCAGGGCAGGCACCATCTGATGCATGGCTGAACCATATGTGCATGAATACCTCTTCACCACAAAACGCAGAAGCTCCAGCTGCTCTTCGTTCAGGACCGGCTCTTCTTCCACAAGCGAATCGACTGATTTCAGTTTATAGTTTGAATCGGAAGTTTCTTTCAGATTCAGGACAAGCGCGACCTCCGCACGGTTTCCTTTTCCGAAAAGCACCCGTACATACTGACCTTTCCGGATCTTGCCGAGGAGTTCTTCCGGGACCAGATAGTCATAGATCTTATTTGTCTGCCATACACAGTCGCGAAGGACTACTTGAGCGATCATGGCCTCTCCTTTCGAAAGATCATCTTCCTTACGGATCTCTTCTTACAAAAGATCGAACAGATCCATCTGACGGGTTCTCGGGAACTGGGAAATAAGTCCCTCTTCCTCGAGTTTTTTCATTGCTGAAGGTCCGAGATGAGCACGTTCCTGCAGGTCTTCCTGGGTTGTGAACGGACGTTCATTCCTTGCCTGGACGATGCCCTCCGCCATCGATGTACTGATCGACGGGATGACATTAAACGGCGGCAGGATCTTTCCTTTTTCCACCTTTATAAACTTCACTGCGTCCGACTTCGTAAGATCATACGGCACAAATGAGATACCGCGCAGATACATCTCTTCTACAAGTTCACAGAGATAGTACAGTGCTTTTTCATTCGGCTTACGTCTCTGAAGACCATTGTCCAGTTCTTTACGCTTGGCCGTGACATACTCGATGCCCTTGCAGAGAAGATCACCGTCAAATTCATCTGCACGGATCGTAAAGAATGCGCAGTAATACTCTTCCGGATAGTTGACCTTGAACCATGCGATACGAAGCGCAGAGATCGCATACGCGGCGGCGTGCGCCTTCGGGAACATATACTTGATCTTATTACAGGAATCGATATACCAGTCCGGCACGCCCTTTTCCTGCATATGTGCCTTAAAGTCCGGCCATCTGGGTTCTTTTCCCTTCGCAACTTTACCTTTTCGCACGGCCTCCATGATATCGAAAGCTTCCTTATTCGGCATACCCCAGTAGATCAGCTGTGTCATGATCGAGTCACGGCAGCCGATAACCGTATTCAGCGTACAGGTTCCGTTACGGATCAGATCCTGTGCGTTACCGTTCCATACGTCCGTACCGTGGGACAGACCCATCAGCTGGACAAGATCATAGAACCTCGACGGTTTCGTCTCCTTGATCATCTCACGGGCCATCTTGGTGCCGAGCTCCGGGAGTCCGAGTGTCGCGGCTTCCGCAGGTGACGTGCCGTCCGGGATACCGAGAGCCTCTGTAGATGTAAACAGTGACATAACCTTCGGATCCGGGATCGGGATCGTATGGACATCGACACCGGTAAGGTCCGTGAGCATACGGATCATCGTCGGATCATCATGACCTAAGATATCAAGTTTCAGGATCGTATCATGAAGCGCATTAAAGTCATAATGCGTAGTGATAATACCGCAGTCGAGCTTATTGGCAGGATGCTGCACCGGAGTAAACTCGTAGATATCCATCTCCTTCGGAAGTACGACGATTCCGCCCGGATGCTGTCCGGTCGTTCTCTTGACACCGATCAGGCCGGCTGCACGGCGGTTCAGCTCCGCATCCGTTACGACTTCGCCCTTACTGTCACAGATATTCTTCACGAGCGCGATCGCATTCTTATCTGCGAAGCATCCGATCGTACCTGCGCGGAAAGTATGGTCCTTTCCGAAAAGCTCCTCAACATATTTGTGTGCACGCGGCTGATACTCACCGGAGAAGTTCAGGTCGATATCCGGCTGCTTATCACCGTTAAAACCGAGGAATGTTTCAAACGGGATATCCTGGCCGTCCGAGATCATCATCGTGCCGCACTTCGGGCATGGCTCGATCGGAAGGTCATATCCGGAACCATAGGTACCGGTCAGGTCAAATGCGGAGTATTTACACTTCGGGCATCTTCTGTGCGGTGCCAGCGGATTAACTTCCGAAATACCCGAGAAAGTCGCGACCAGCGAAGATCCTACAGATCCTCTCGATCCTACGACATATCCGTCCGAGTTCGATTTACCTACCAGTTTATATGCGATGTAGTACATGATCGAGTATCCGTTACCGATGATACTGTTCAGTTCTTTATCGACGCGCTCCTGCACGATCTCCGGGATCACGCCCTCGTGCTCGTACATCTCTTTCATCGTCTTATTAACGATCGCACGAAGATCATCCGGAGCAGACAGAATGACCGGCGGATATGTGCCATCCGGGAAAGGCTTGATGTCATCACGGATCGGCTCGGAGACCAGTCTCGGAGCATCGATGACGACTTCCTTTGCACGTTCTTCTCCCAGATAGGAGAACTCCTCGAGCATCTCATCCGTGGTACGGAAATAAAGGTCGCTCTGAAGCTCTGCGTCCTTAAAGCCCATATCCATCAGCATGTACTTTCTGTACTCGCCGTCCTTCTGATCGAGGAAATGGGCGTCCGTCGTCGCACAGCAGGGCTTTCCGACCCGCTCGGCCATGATCGAGATGATCTTATTTATGTTGATGAGGTCTTCTTTCGTATGAAGACCGGAGTCTTCTTCCCTCAGATAGAATTCGTTGTTGCAGATCGGCTGGATCTCGAAATAATCGTAAAGGCGGATCATGCGGTTAAAGGCAGAGTCCGAACTTAAGAATTCGAGCGTGCTGTCGATATTATTTCCGTGGCTGATATATGCTTTGTGAACGGCACGGAAGATCTGTCCTCTTTCACATGCACCGCCAACGATGATACCTGCGCTTAAATAGCGCACTTCCGACTTCGGAATACGCGGACGCATGCAGAAGTACTCGGTATGTCCCTCCGAGACCATACGGTAGAGGTTATAAAGACCGAGTGTATCCTTAACCAGGAAAATAATGTGATACGACGGAGTCTTTCTCTTCGTGACTTCCGATTTCGGGAGAAGACCGACATGATCATTCATCTGTTTACAGGAAGTAAATCCGAAGTCCTTGATACAGCGCAGAAGGATCTGTGCGCTGGCACGGCAGTCCCCCATAGCTCTGTGCTCGGATTCATTTACGATTCCTAAGAATTCACAGGCATCTTTCAGATTATGTTTCGGCATATCCGGATAGAGGAATGTAACCGCAGAAACAGTATCGATCTCCGGCTGATAGAACTTCACACGATACGGGTGATGCTTCTCCTCATCGAGCTGCTCGATATCGATCTGGAAACCGGCCTCCCGGATGAATCCCATATCGAAGAAGATATTATGTCCGACGAGGATATCTTCTTTCTTCAGGAATTCCGCGAGTTTCGTCACGGCTTCAAAAGGCGTCGGTGCCCCCTCGATCATCTCTTCAGTAATGCCGGTAAGTTCTTTTGCTTTATCGGAGATCGGAAGACCCGGATCGACCATCGTAGTGAATACGCCGGTCTCCGTATAATTCCCGTCTTCTCCCTTTTCATAGCGGATCGCCGCGATCTCGAGAAGTCCTTCTCTGGTGCAGTCCAGACCTGTCGTCTCGACATCGAGCGCTACGAAGCTATCCAGAGATACATCTTCTTCGCCGATGTGATATGCGATACAGTTACCGTCATCGACAAGGTAACCCTCCATGCCGAAGATCAGCTTAAAGCCCGGAACTTCGCCCTTTTTCTTGCATTCTTTATAAGCGGAATACGCATCATTAAATCCCTGCACGACACCATGGTCAGTGATCGCGCAGGCAGGATGACCCATGCGGTATGCCGTTTTGATCAGATCCTTCGGCTCGATGACAGCATCTTTTTCACTCATCTTCGTATGGGCATGGAGTTCGATACGCTTTTCTTCCGCAAGATCCATACGCTTTTTCGGAGGCTTCGCGACATAGAATCCCTTGACCGTGGCATTGATCTGCCCGTCAAACTTACTATATCCGATGGTAGCGGCAACTCCGACATATCCGCCTTTTCCGAACTTGTCATTCAGCTGGTCAGCATCTTTCGGAGATGGAAACAGAACGCAGTCCACCGCATATGTATCATCGGAAAGGAAGAACTTATAAAGGATCATGTTCTTATTCTTTCCGACCAGACGCTGAGACTCCAGATCGACCTTGATCTCGCCTTCGAGACGGATGACCGTATCCGAAGTTAGAAGATTGCTTCCTGCCTTGGAGATCGCATCCTTGATCTTATATTTCTTCGCGGACATATCGCAGAGGCCCCAGATGACTTCACCTGCCTCAGAGACATCCTCAAACTTCTGTCCGCGGCGGAAATCACCCTTCTTCTCCTGCTTGATATTCTGTTTTTCTACGATGGATTTATACTCCCAGGAGCCCTTATCCATATCCGGATCGATCTTATCCTGTTTTTTCGCAGCGCCGGCTTTCGATTCTTTCTTTGCCTCGGGTGCTTTTGCATCGGAAGAGATCGCCTCATCTACCGCCTTCTTCGCCTGCTTTACCGCGCGCTCACGCATACGGTTCAGGAAATAATCCGGATCCGATACCGCAGAGGTATCCGGCGGATTATACTCATATTTTATCTCCCAGCCGGTCATAAGATATGTGGATGTGAAGTCGTTGATAAAAGCACTGATCGCATCCTTGATCTCATCGGTCAGCTGTGTTGCCAGAACGACACGGACCGCGTTTCCGGAAGGAACGATCTCATCGATACAGGCACCATATCCTGTCTTTGTGTGAATGACCCACAATATCCAGTCCAAGACCGGCTGCAGGCTCTGCGTCCCGTAAGCACTCCGGATATTAGAAATGAATATACGGACATGAGAAAGATGCAGTACCTGCTTGAGGTATTGCTCCAGTGCTTTGAGCGCACGTCTTGACGCGATGGGTCCTGTCAGCTCGATCTTGAGCTCCATTCCCTCGAAACGCTCGTCGATGCGGATCTCCTGCACCTCACTTGGTATAGCTTTAGCTATCTTCGCCAGATCCTCATCCTGCGAAGCTTGTAAAGCAAACTCATATAATGTCATTTCTATCGTATCCTTCCGAAGACCGAAAAACGGTCAAACTCATTTCTGATTCATTTCTTCGATGGCGTTCATCAGCGCATCGACCGCAGATTCCTTGGGAACTTTGCAGATGGGTTCGCCCTTCTTAAAAAGAAGGAACTCATCCACACCGCCGGCAATACCGACATCTGCTTCTCTCGCTTCTCCCGGGCCGTTTACGGCACAGCCCATAACTGCCACCGTCATATCATATGGAAGATCACGTATGCGTGATTCAACTTCTTTCGCGACTTCGATAAGCGGGACCTGTGTTCTGCCGCAGGTAGGACAGGAGACCAGACGCATGCCGCCGGACCGGAGTCCCAGTGCGCGCAGGATCGAAATACCCGCATAAACTTCTTCTTTCGGTTCGTCAGTAAGACTTACACGAATCGTATCGCCGATCCCCTCGGAGAGAAGCGCACCAATACCGACACTGCTCCGGATGATTCCCTCGCGAAGTGTACCGGCCTCGGTAACACCTACATGGAACGGATATGGCACTTCTTTTCGAAGAAGGCGGTAACTTTCGATCGTCAATACAGGATCGGATGATTTCATGCTGACGACGATATCGTCAAACCCACAGTCTTCGAGGATCCGGATCGAAGAAAGCGCACTCTGGGAAAGTGAATCGGCATTTACTCCGCCGTATTTCTCAAGCATATCCTTACCGATGGAACCGGAGTTTACACCGACGCGGATCGGGATATTTCTTTCTTTTGCAAGATCCGCCACTGCTTTTACACGATCGATCCCGCCGATATTTCCCGGATTGATGCGGATCTTTGCTGCACCGTTTCTGATTGACTCCAGCGCAAGGCGGTAATCGAAATGAATATCTGCCACGACAGGAAGCGGACTGTTCTTCGTGATCTCAGCTAGAGCCTGCGCTGCTTCCATGTTCAGGATCGCCACACGAGTGATGTCGCATCCGGCATTTTTCAGTTCATTGATCTGTGCCAGCGTGGCTTTTACATCACGGGTATCGGTATTATTCATCGACTGGATCGCAACCGGTGAACCGCCTCCGACAGGGACACCGCCGATATTTACCTGTTTCGTCTCAAAACGCTCAATCATCTACGTCACCTCGATAGTCGTATGATATCGGACACAAGTGCAAATATGACTAATGCGATGATCATAACAAAACCGATCACATTGATGACCTGTTCCGATTTTCTGGATAGCTTCTTACCACGGATCATTTCCACGACAGTAAGTACGATCGCATTACCGTCAAGTCCCGGGATCGGAAGCATATTCGTAAATGCAAGTCCTACAGAGATACCTCCCAAAAGGATCAGAAGCATCTCGATCTTCTCGCTGTTGTCGGTATCCGGGGCATCCACCACGTCCGATACTACAGATGCGATACCTACAGGTCCGGAGACGACATCATATGCGGGAACATTTCCGGTAAATACCTGTGCCAGAGCATCGATGGATATTCTGACAAAAGATATCGGGAAAACGATCGATTCACGAAGACATGAGATGAAACCCTTACCATCCTTAAGATAGATACCTCGCAGATTTGCGCTCTTGATCTTCGTTGCGCGCATGGTAACGGTCATTTCTTTCCCGTCACGGATCAGACGGATAGTAAGCGTCTCTCCCTTGGAGTTTCGTACAAGATCCGATATGCCCGGATCCGAGACCGGTACATCATTTACAGAAAGGACCGAGTCCTTCGCTTTCAGCACGGGATTTCCTTCATTCTGCGAAGGATCAACAGATGTGATCGTCCATCCCTGATTCGCATCAAGTCCGGCATAGTGTGTGATCCCGAGCATATACTGTTCCGTGATCTCAGGAACAAGAATTACTTCATACTTGTCACCGGTACGGGCAGATCTCATCTCCAGTGTGATCTCATCGACATTGCTGACTTTGCCGAGATAATAGGAAAGATCCATCTGGCAGAAGACTTTCTGTCCGTTAAACTTCAGGATAGTATCTCCTTCTTCGATCTGTGTCGCTGCCACCTGTGTTCCCGGGACGACGACATCCTGCTTCAGTTCAAGGAAACCGAACTTCGAAAAGCAGATCATGAAAATGATGATACCAAGTATCACATTCATCGCCGGACCGGCGAGGGACACCAGAAGTCTCTTCCATCTGGCCTGATTGATCAGGTTTTCCGGATTATCGTCTTTCAGTTCTCCGGTCTCATCATCGATTTCAGAGAAACGGACATATGCGCCCAGCGGGATCAAGCGGATATAATACTCAATATCCTTTCTCTTCCATGAGAAAAGCTTCGGGCCGACAAATACGGATAACTCATACACCTTGATCTTAAGAAGACGTGCAACAAGAAAATGGCCGATCTCATGAACCGCGGCCAGAATACCTAATCCCAATATGCAGATAACGATACTTAATGGTGACATATTGATCTAAGGCTCACTTTCTAATCTCTTCGGTAATCATTCTTGCCCACGCATCCACGGCAAAGATCTCGGCTAGTGACGGGTTCTGGGTAACTCCATCCCGCTCATGTCTTTCCATTACAGTGCAGACTGTCTTTTCGATATCGAGGAAAGAAGCTTTTCCGTTAAGGAAATCGGCAACGATCACTTCGTTGGCAGCATTCATGGCAGCCGGTAGCGTACCGCCGACTTTGCCCGCATGATAAGCCATATCGACCAGATGGAATACCTGGCGGTTGCAGGGTTCGAAAGTAAGTGTTCCCGTCTGCTCATCAAATGGTGAGAACGGACGGCAGATACCTAAGCTTCTTCTCGGATGGAAAAGAGCAACCTGGATCGGCATCATCATATTCGGGAATCCCATCTGCGCCAGCACAGATCCGTCCGATAATTCGACCATGGAGTGTACGATGCTCTGAGGATGGACCACGATATCGATCTGATCCACAGGCGTATCAAACAGCCAGGAAGCTTCCAGCACTTCCAGGCCCTTATTCATCATCGTGGAAGAATCGATCGTGACCTTACCGCCCATATTCCAGGTCGGATGATTCATCGCATCTTCCAGTGTCACATTCTCGAGCTGCTGACGGGTAAATCCACGGAAAGGTCCGCCGGAAGCCGTGAGAAGGATCTTCTTGAGGGATCCTTCAGGCTGTCCCATCAGGCACTGCCAAATAGCGGAATGCTCGGAATCCACAGGAAGAAGCGCGACCTTCTTCTGCTTAACAAGAGGCATAACGATAGATCCTGCAGTAACAAGCGTCTCCTTGTTCGCAAGTGCAATATCTTTTCCGGCATGGATCGCCGAGATGACCGGTGAAAGACCTTTCATTCCGACCATCGCACCAACTACACAGTCCACTTTCGGAAGAGTCGCACAGTGACAGTTTCCATCATCTCCGCAGTACACTTTTACTTTGGAGTCACGAGGAAGCATACGCTTCAGGGTGTCTCTTCTCTCTTTTGTCGCGACACTGACACACTCCGGAGAAAACTCCACGATCTGCTCCAAAAGCAGTTCGATATTATATCCGCAGGTAAGTGAAATAACTTTAAACTCCTCAGGAAAATGACGTACGACCTGAAGAGTCTGTGTACCGATGGAACCCGTAGAACCTAAAATACAAAGTGACTTCATATTAACCTCCCCAAACTACGGCATATGCCAGCCCCAGCGCCACAGGAAGCGTGAAAAAGGCGCTGTCAAAGCGGTCCATTATACCGCCGTGTCCCGGCATGAACTTTCCGAAATCCTTGATACCGACAAGTCTCTTGATGCTTGACGCCATCCAGTCACCCAGCTGGGAAACACAGGACAGGAGAAAACCGAAAACAGCAGCCAGTGTCACGAAAAGCGAAAATGTCATGGTCACATCCATCACATGAACCATAACAAAAGCGAAGAAAAGCGCAGTCAGAAGCGCCGTGAACAGCGCACCTCCGACACAGCCTTCCCATGTTTTCTTCGGACTGATATGCGGTACGATCTTATGCTTTCCGAAGAAAGAACCGCAAAAATATGCGAAAACATCCGAGATCCACGGCGCGAAAAGACCAATGACCATGAAATACCAGCCATTCGGAATCAGGTACATCATGACGTGGGTACATGCAATCGGGAATGAAACATAAATAATGATCATCGATGACGCAAATCCGGAGCGGATCGCTTCAGGATGTTCTTTGACAAGCGGCGGGATCATTGTCGAGATAAAGCAGTAGATCAAAGTGATCAGCGCATAGAGCGTAAAGCCCTGGGAAGGTGTACCTTCCGTCGCCCAGAACACAAGCGGAAGAAATCCCAGATATCCGCCAAGAACAGTAGCAGGAACAGACATTTCTTTCTGCGTGTTCTTCGCTGCTTTGATCAGTTCAACAAGTGCCAGCGTCGTGACAATGAACGTGAACGCCAAGAGGACCGGCGGTACAAAATATGCCGGAATAACCAGTGCAAGCACAGCAACAGTAAATATAGCTCCTGTAATGATCCTCTGTAACATACGTCAGTTTTCTTCCTTTTTCTCCTTGGAGAGCCCGCCGAAGCGGCGATCCCTTTTAGTATATGCAACAAGTGCTTCGGTAAGTTCTTTCATACCGAAATCAGGCCACAGAACATCCGAGAACCATAGTTCAGAGTATGCGCCTTCCCACACGAGGAAATTTGATGTTCTTTCCTCACCGCTCGGACGGATGATAAGATCCGGATCCGGTACATCCGGCAGGTATAACTGCTTCGCGAACAGATCCTCTGTAATATCTTCGCTCTTCAGTTTCCCGGAAGCCACCTGATCAGCAAGTTTCTGCGCAGCCTGAACGATCTCTCGTCTGCCGCCGTAGTTAAAAGCAACGATAAGCGTCATTCTGTCACGATGCTTACTGCCCTCTTCGGCGCGCTTACATACTTCCTGGATATTTGAAGGAAGTGCAGCAATATCTCCGGTAAAGCGGACGCGGATACCTTCTGCTTCCAGTTCAGGATCATATCGGTCGAAATACTCGACAAAAAGCTCCATCAGAGTATGGACTTCGCTCTCCGGACGGGACCAGTTCTCTGTGGAAAAAGCATACACAGTTACATACTTGATACCGTATTGGCCGCAATACTTACAGAGATTTTTCAGATTATCCGCACCGGCACGGTGTCCGGCGGATCTCGGAAGCATGCGCTTTTTGGCCCATCTTCCATTACCGTCCATAATGACGGCAAGATGGGTCGGTATCTTCAGCTGAGAAGCATCGGCTTCCACAGCTTTCTTTCTAGAAAAGAATCCTAATTTTCCGTCCTCGGCAGGGCACATACACTTCTCCAAAAAAAGAGTTGTCTCGAAGGATCATACCCGGAGACAACCCTTTATTATTCCTTCCTTAGGTCATCAGATCTCCATAAGATCCTTCTGCTTCGCCTCGCAGCTCTTATCCACTTCCTTGACATACTTGTCAGTCAGTTTCTGGATCTGCTCTTCAAAATAACCCAGATCATCATCTGTGAGTTCTTTTTTCTTATTGATGGCACGATACTTATCGATACCTTCACGACGGATGTTACGGATAGCGACCTTGGCTTCCTCACCATACTTCATAACGCTCTTTACGAGCTCTTTACGGCGTTCCTCTGTAAGGATCGGGAAAACCAGACGGATCATCTTTCCGTCGTTGCTCGGGTTGATACCGAGATCAGAAGACTGGATCGCCTTCTCGATCTCTTTGAGCATAGACGGATCCCAAGGTGTCAGAGTGATCATTCTCGGCTCCGGAACCTGGATATTCGCAACAGCATTCAACTGAGACTGTGTGCCGTAATAATCTACTGTGATACGATCAAGAACATGCGGATTTGCACGTCCGGCACGGATCGCATTAAAGTTCTCCGTGAGGTTTGTGATCGTTTTTTTCATCTTGTCTTCGTAAGAGTCAAAAACCTCTTTTGTAATTTCAACCATTGCCATAATATCAAGCCTCCTTTGAAATCAAACTACGATCATCCTACGATCGTGCCAATATCTTCGCCAAGTACGACCCGGACGATGTTTCCCGGATCCTCCATGGAAAATACCATGATCTTTGTATGGTTATCACGGCAGAGCGCAGCAGCTGTCGCATCCATGACCTTCAGGTTCTTCGAGAGGACCTCGTCATGAGAGATCGTCTTATACTTCACAGCATCCGGATACTTGTGCGGATCCTTGTCATATACACCATCGACCATAGTCGCCTTACAGAAGATATCCGCTTCGATCTCGGTCGCACGGAGAGCCGCGCCTGTATCTGTGCTGAAGAACGGGTTACCTGTTCCGCAGGCAAAGATAACGATCCTCTTCTTCTCAAGGTGTCTTACCGCTCTTTTTCTGATATAAGGCTCCGCCATTTGACGGACATCCACTGCGGACATGACACGTGTGATCGCACCGGCCTGCTCCAGAGCATCTGAAATAGCAAGGGCATTCATCAGTGTCGCCAGCATACCCATATGGTCGGCAGTAACACGATCCATATTCTCACTGGATCTTCCTCTCCAGAAGTTTCCGCCACCGACTACTACAGCGACCTCCACACCAAGATCCGCGACTTTCTTGATTTCTGCGCAGATGCTCTTTACTGTATCATCGTCGATTCCGACTTTCTTATCTCCAGCCAGCGCCTCACCGCTGATCTTGAGAAGGATCCTTTTATAGACAGGTTCACTCATTACCTTGTCCTCCCATATATATACTTAAATCATTTTATCGTTAATTCCGGATTCTGAAAAGACAAAAGCCGGATTTTTTCTCTATTTAGTCTTTTCTCTCATAGTCGTTGGTGTAGCACTCGCGGAACCGGCCGGAAAAAGAAGGCTCGACTCCACCGGCATACAGGTGGGAGACATCTCCGAAAGAAAGCATGCGGAACTGGGCGATCCCTTCTCGTCTTTCTTCCGTCACGACAGTAGTAACGGATGTGGGGGCCGCCATCATGGCATGCCACATGATAAAAGGCGAAAGATTCAGGAGATAGGATAAAAGAACTGCCTCCAGACCGTAATGGCAGAAAAGCACGATCGTATCGTTATTGGGCTTTTCTGCACGGAACCATTTTCCTTCTTTTCTGTAGCCATGCTTCTCGAGAAGTTTCTCAAACTCAGAATAGACCCAGTCTCTTTCCTCTCGTACATGTGCGGCTTTCAGCGCAGGATACTCGGTCCACTTATCATAATCGAAAGCATAGGGCATGCTCATCCAGTCCTGCGGGCACCAGTCCCATGCCACGCCAAGTTTTTCCGGACGCTGGACTTTCGGCGCGAATTCACGAAGCCACTCCAGCTCTTCCGCGTCTTTTCCCATCTTGGGAAGACAGTAGGAAGCGGTTTCCCTGGCCCGTCCCAGAGGCGAGACATAGCAATAATCCGCCGGAACTTTTTTCATTCGTTCCGAAAGAAGTTCAGCTTCGATTTTTCCCTGTTCGGTCAGGCAGTCATTCTCATAATCCGGATCACCGTGCCGGACGATCAGTATCTTCATATACGTCCCTTTCTATTTAATGATTCCTTCATCTCATACATTGTAACAGAATACAAGGATAGATAAAGACTTGACTACGCTCAAAAAAAGAGACAGTCCCGAAAGACTGTCTCTTCAGTAAGTTCATCTTAAATCAGATTACTTGATCTGCTTCATAACTTCTTCAGCGAAGTTCTCTTCCTTCTTGGCAATACCTTCACCCATTTCGAAACGTGTGAAACGACGGATGGTAACGTTGTTGCCGAATTCCTTTGTGTATGTAGCGATCGACTTAGAATCATCCTTAACGAATTCCTGCTCCATGAGGCAGTTCTCCTTATAGAACTTCTCGATGTTACCCGGCAGGATTCTCTCCTTGATGATCTTTTCCGGCTTACCTTCGTTGAGGTTCTTGTTGATGATGATCTCCTTTTCCTTCTCGAGATCAGCTTCCGGAACATCCTCACGTGTGAGCCACTTCGGGTTTGCAGCAGCAACCTGCATAGCGATATCCTTAGCAAAATCAGCGAACTTGGAATCTGTGATGATGGAATCATCCTCTGTGCCAAACTCTACGAATACACCGATCTTACCGCCCATGTGGATGTAAGAAGCAACAGCGCCGTTGCCCTCTACCTCATATACTACGAATCTTCTGATAGAAGTATTCTCTCCGATATCAGCGATAGCTTCCTTCTGGAAGAGCTCAACTGTCTTGGACTCATCATTGTAAAGTGTCTGAGCCATCAGTTCTTCAACATTCGCCGGCTTCTTAGCAAGAATGTGTGTAGCAACTGCATCTGCGAAAGCCTTAAACTTGTCTGTGTTAGCAGCAAAGTCTGTCTCGATGTTGATCTCTACGAGAGCACCGGACTTCTTGTCGTCAGCGATCTTGGCAATTACTGCGCCTTCAGCAGCGACTCTTGCGGACTTCTTCTCAGCCTTTGCAATACCCTTCTCACGAAGCCATGCAACTGCCTTCTCAATATCACCCTCAGATTCCTGAAGAGCTCTTTTACAATCCATAATACCGGAACCTGTCATGTCACGAAGTTCCTTGACCTGTGCAGCACTAATTTCAGCCATTGTTATATCCTCCAATTAAATATTTGTTTAATTACGATACTTGAAAAGCACTATTATGCTTCAGCCGGAGCCTCAGCTGCTGCTTCTTCAGCAACTTCCTCAGCTACTTCAGCGTCCTCAGCCTGAACGTCGAGCTGCTCGCCCTGACGGCCTTCGAGAACAGCGTCAGCCATATGACCGGCAATGAGCTTAACCGCACGGATCGCGTCATCGTTACCCGGGATTACATAATCAACTTCTTCCGGATCGCAGTTGGTATCAACGATAGCAACTACCGGGATGCCAAGACGACGAGCTTCGGAAACTGCCAGGTGCTCTTTCTTTGTATCAACGATAAAGAGGCAAGCCGGGAGCTTCTTCATGCCCTGGATGCCACCAAGGTTCTTATCGAGCTTTTCCATCTCGAGCTTCAGCTTAGCAACTTCCTTCTTTGTGCGAAGATCGAAAGAACCATCTTCGGACATTGTCTTCAGTTCTGCCAGACGAGCGAGACGCTTCTCAATTGTCTTGAAGTTTGTGAGAGTACCACCGAGCCAGCGGTTGTTGATGTAGAACATGTTGCAGCGGACTGCTTCCTCAGCGATGGAATCCTGAGCCTGCTTCTTTGTACCTACGAAAAGGATGTTTCCGCCGTCTGCAGCAATAGAACGTACGAAGTCATAAGCTTCCTCTGTCTTCTTTACTGTCTTCTGCAGGTCGATGATGTGGATGTTGTTACGCTCCGTGAAGATATACTCCGCCATCTTCGGGTTCCAACGGCGTGTCTGGTGACCAAAGTGTACACCTGCTTCAAGAAGCTGCTTCATAGAAATAGTTGACATAAAAATTCCTCCTGTTTTTTCTTCCATAAGGGCTACCCCGGTGTCTCCGGAGAACAAAAGCTACCCCTTATGTGATTTTTAGCCTTTAAAATGATACAATGAAGTAGCCGCATTGGCAAGTGTTTTTCAAAAGAAATTCACTAAAACAGGCATTTTTATATGAAATCGAGGTCATTATACATATGAATCATCTATCCGAGCAAGAAAAAAACACTTTTAACAGCATTCTTTCTGATCTGATCGCCATTCCGAGCGTGAAGGGCGAGCCATCCGATGGCGCCCCGTACGGAGTTCAGCCGAAGGCGGCACTCTCCTACTTTCTAAAGCGCGCTTCGGAAGATGGCTTTATTGCAGAAAATATCGGAGACAAAGCCGGATACGTCCAGTGGGGAACCAAAGGTCCTCTTCTCGCCGTCCTGGGACACCTCGATGTCGTGCCGGAAGGATCGGACTGGAAGACCGAAGCTTTTACGCTTACATCTGACGGCCCGTATTTCTGCGGACGTGGTGTGGTAGATGACAAAGGACCGGTCGTAAGTTCTTATATGGCGCTTTTACGTTTTAAGAAGAATCACCCGGATCCGGATTACCGTGTCCGTCTGATCGTCGGAACGGACGAGGAGCATGGCTCCTCCTGTATGGAAAGATACTGCGAGACCGAAGAGCTTCCGGATATCGGATTTACACCGGATGCCGAATTCCCGTGTATCTTCGCGGAAAAAGGAATCTATCAGATGCATTTTGAAGCAGATCCCGATGGAAGATTTACCCTTCATGGTGGAAATGCAGCAAATATGGTTCCTCCCTATTGTGAATGCATCGATCTTAAAGAAAGCAAAGGAATATCCACAAAGGGTGTTCAGGCACATGCTTCTCATCCAGCACTTGGTATCAACGCGATCGATCTGATGCTCGATAAGATGGATCCGGCACTTCTTTCCGGTTCTCCTCTTCTTCTTTTAATGAAGAAGTATTTCAGCGGATCATCCGAGACACCGTTTTCTTCCTTCTTCGGCAGTGACATTTCCGGAGCGATGACGACCAATGTCGGTATCGTTGATATCAGCACGGATCACGCAAGGCTTCACGTGGACATCCGCTTCCCTGTCACGATTTCCGGCAAGGAAGTACGAAAGAAGCTTGAAGAAGCCGCAGATGAGTTCGGTGTGAAAGTCGTTGACGATTCTGTTCAGCCGCCTCTCTTTAAGGATAAGGAATCCAGACAGATCTCGGTCCTTACAGAAATCTACAGCAACTACCGCGAACTCTTCCCCTATTCCGAGGACGAGAAAGAAAAGAGAGCTGCTGCTATTTCCGAGAAAGCGGCTCCGATCGCCATCGGTGGAGGAACTTATGCACGTACTATGCCGAATATCGTAGCCTTTGGTCCTCAGCTCCCGTGGGAGAAAGATCAGTGCCATCAGGCCAATGAAAGGATCCTCAAAGAAAGCTTGTACCTCCTCGTACCGATGTACGAAGAGGCACTGGAAAAGCTTGGCGATATTATTACCGGTAAGTGATTTATACGAATCTTCTTACAGTGACAACGCACGACATCGGAACATAGTCTTCCACGATTCCGCCGCGGCTTGTCGAAGCATGGATCACGACTCCGCTGCCGCAATAAAGGCTTACGTGATCGACTCTTCCGTCTCCGTCATAGTCATGGCAGATGACATCTCCGGCTTTCAGATCCTGATTCGTAACATCTGTACCCATCTTAGCGATCGATGCAGACTGATGCGGAAGTGAAATACCGTAATAGCGCGCATATACATACATTACGAAGCCGGAGCAGTCGAGACCCTGGAGCGATGCTCCGGTATAGACGTACGGGATTCCGATAAAAGCTCTGGCATATGTCAGAAGATCACAGGAACCCGGATCCGGAATAGAACGCTTTACGGGTGCAGGTGTCGGTGTTGCCGGAGCAGAAGGTTCAGACGGTTCATCCACCTTCGAATTCGGACGAGTGGTCGTAGGAGACGTAGGCTCATCTTTCTGCTCAGGTTTTTCTGTCTCCAGTTCGGATCTTACGAGATCAGAGCGGACATAACCTCCGTCAGAGAGCTTATACCATCCGTTACCGGTCTTAGCCACGACTTTAATTGCTTCGTCTCTGACAAGTTTTCTTACGATAGCATCATCCGTACTCGGGCCGGATCTGACATTAACATCACCATTTGAATAGAATGTGCCGCTCATTTCTTTTTCCGTTACCTTCGGAGCAGGAGTCGGCGTCGGAGTTGCCTTCGGTTTCGGAGTGGTCTTTACATCTTCTTTCTTCTCCGGAGTTGGTGTCGGAGTCTTCTCTTTCTTCGGAGTTATCTCCGGTGTAGGAGTAGCCGTTGGCTCCGGAGTAGGTGTAGGAGTTGCCAAAGCTTCAGAAGTCAGATTCTCAGAAAGAACATATCCGGTGACCTGACCTTCTTCTGTCTCAAATGCGATATGCGACCAGGCAGATCCGATGCCGATACGCTTCACCATGTCCGCATACTGAATCGTCTCAACGACTTCCGCATCAGAAGCAGGAGAAGAGTATACCATCATCGCTTTTAATGCATAAACCACTTCATCCTTAGGAGCAAATGCAGCAGCATCGAGCATCTCAACTGCCACACCGTCGCGGTTGCTATGTTCGGAAATGATATAAGTATCGTTTATAAGCGGATCCACTTCCTCATTCATTTCAGACTCGGGAGAATATCTCAGCTGAACAACTTTTGCAGATCCTGCGGCAGAAGCCTGCAGCGTCTCATCAGAGGGAACGGAGAGATATGTATCGGAAGCATGTCCGAGAGGAACGATAGGAAACAGCACGGTAATCATAGACACCACCATGATGATCGATGACATCTTCAGACCGCGATGCAGATGACGCTCAGTCATTCTCTTTTTCAGTTCGTCATTCAGACCTATTTTCTTCGAATCCTTTTTCAACATTGCCTCCAAACAGGTTATTTCCAATATAATTACATCATAATTATATCGTACCTGCACCCTCTTGGAAACAATTGTGACATAATTGTAATATGGCGCAAAGAATTGACGCAAAATCTCAAATCCGTTTTAGGCGCATTTCCAAGTGTTTTGATAATCAAATGATTTCTATTGACTAGCATCAATGTCAAGATAATGATATTTTTTCAGAAGCACTGCCAGTCTATAAGAAAGCAAAAAAGAGCCGCCCTTTTAACAGGACGGCTCTTTTGAACGATCAAATCAAGTAAGAGGATCACTCTTCAGCAGGTGTAGCCTCTGCTGCCGGTGCTTCTTCCTTAACTTCCTCTACAGGAGCAGCTTCTTCCTCATCCTTCGGTTCCGGATTGATCGGAGCTACTTCCTTGATGGAGATGCTGATGCGGCGTGCTGTCGGATTAACATCGAGGACCTTAGCCTCAACCTCCATACCTTCCTTCAGAACATCCTGTGGCTTATTCAGTCTTACATCGGAGATCTGGGATACATGGCAAAGAGCATCGAGATTCGGCTCAAGCTCAACGAATGCACCGAACTGGAACATACGGACAACCTTACCGCGAACGATAGAACCTACCGGGATACGCTCTTCAATGTTATAGAACGGATCATCCTCAGCCTTCTTATAGCCGAGAGAAATTCTCTTCTTCTCCGGATCAAAATCCTTAACATATACATGTACCTTATCACCAACGGAGAGAACTTCCGACGGATGATGGATGTGATTCCAGGAGAGCTCGGATACGTGGATAAGTCCATCCACACCGCCGATATCTACGAAAGCACCGAAGTCTGTGAGGGATCTTACGACACCGTCGTACTCCTTATCCTTTTCAATACCGCTCCATACTTCCTCAGCTTTTGCCTTACGCTCATTGTTGAGAAGTGTTCTTCTGGAACCGGAAACTCTCAGGCGGCGCTTGTCCGGATCGAACTGTGTGATAAGGATCTCGATCGTCTTACCCTTGTAAGCTTCAAGATCGTTAACAACATTCAGTTCAAGCTGTGTTCTGTGAATGTAGATGTCAACTCCGCCGTAACTTGCGATGACACCATCTTTAACTACGTTTGTGATCTTAACTGTAACCGGCGTCTTATTCTCGTAAGCCGCTTCGATTTCTGCTTTATTCTTGCTGAAATCCACATGAGACTTGGAAAGAATGATCTCTTTACCCATGTCAGTATTGCGGATGCTCTTTACGTACACTTCAATCTCTTTGTGCTCTTCAACTGCCGCTTCAAAGTCAAAATCAGGTTCAAACTCACTTCTTGGAATCTTGCCTTCCGACTTATCATGGACATCTACATATACGAAATCACTGTCGCAGGTCGTGATTGCTCCCTTCACTGTAGCGTTCTTTCGAAGCTGTGGAATGCTTTCAATGTAATCGCCAAAATTGATGTCGTTAGACTCTGGATTCGTGTTTACCCCGTTTTCACTCATGGTTTGGATAACCTCCCTGATAATACTCACCGGCGTTGATGCTCCTGCCGTAACTCCGATCCGCTTCACCTTGCGTTCCCTCCACATAGGAAGCAGCGGTAAAACTTCTTCGGCGCCACCAACAAGATATGTCAGCGCACAACGATCTGAACATATGTCATAGAGTTTCTTTGTATTTGAGCTGGTCTTCGATCCTATGACGATCATAACATCGGAAAGCTCAGCCAGATCCGCAGTTTCTCTCTGCCTATTTTCAGTCGTATAACATATTGTACCAAAAATTTGATCATTTGCAATTTTTTTCTGCACGAATTCACAAATTTCTTGGAAAACCTTACTGGAAAACGTCGTTTGGGACACCCAAACGGAATCAGATTCGATATTTGGGAGTGCCTGACACTCTTCCAAAGACGATATCACCGTCACAGGATGAGTGCTTTCTCCGCAGATGCCGACGACTTCCGGATGTCCTTTCGTTCCGGTGATATATACGGGATGTCCTTCTTTTCCCGCTTTATTTACGATAGTATGGATCTTCTTTACAAAAGGACATGTGCAGTCGATGATCTCACAGTTTCTCGATGAAAGCTCCTCCATCACCTGCGGAGTAACTCCATGGGCACGGATCAATACCACACTGCCTTCATCGACCTCACCAGGTTCATGCACGAGGATCATGCCGGAAGATAAAAGATCACCGACGACCGTCTCATTGTGCGTGATCTCTCCCAGCATATAGATCTTCCGTCCCGGATACTTTTCCAGGATGGAATACGCTGTTTTCACGGCACTTTCGACACCGAAACAAAAACCGGATGATTTAGCTGATTCGATCTTCCAGGATCCCAAAATCGTAAAACCTTCCTCTGAATTATTCCTTAATATATGAAAGAAGCAGATCCTGCGTCTGTTCAATATCGATCTTTGTCGTATTGATCTCGATGGCATCCTCGACCTTTACGAGCGGAGAAGCAGCACGGGTGGAATCCTGCTGATCTCTGTACTGGATATCGCGGAGGACATCTTCATAAGTAGTATCCGTAACACCCTTTTCCTGAAGCTCAAGAAGTCTTCTTCTGGCTCTTTCCTCCGCATCCGCGACGAGGAAGAACTTATACTTCGCATTCGGGAATACTTTGGAACCGATATCACGGCCATCCAGGATGACGTTCTTTCCTTCAGAGATCTTTCTCTGAAGATCTACCATTTTTTCTCTGACGACCGGGATTGCGGAAACATCCGAAGCTGCAACTGAAACACCCGGCATACGGATCTCGGAGGAGACATCTTTCCCATCAAGCCATACATGCTGGGATCCGTCTTCATGTGTGATATCGATTCTAATATCCTGCATCATCTTCTCTACAGCTTCTGTATCCTTTGTATCGATGCCGCTCTTTAAAGCTTTTAATCCGCAGGCACGGTACATAGCACCTGTATCCAGATAAAGGATTCCCAGCTTCTTGGCCACACCTTTTGCCAGGGTGGATTTTCCGGAACCGGAAGGACCGTCAACAGCAATCTGATAATACTCACTCATTTTTCATTTCCTCCTAATCAATTAAATAGCGCGGTGTCCCAGGCCGATCGCGATCTCATTAAGATGTAAAAGGCCAATACCGAAATACACACATACGCTGATATGGTCGTTATAGCGGGCGATACCGATCTTCCCGCCGACATTCAGGCCGATCGCCTTCGATGTGATCTGGGAGATCGCTTCTCTTGCAGCCCCTGCAAGAGCACCCTCTTCATTATGATTATTCCCGATGATTCCTTCGCGCTGGGCGGCAACGACACATCTCTCGATGATCTTACTGACGGAAGAGATGAATTCTCCGCCGAAATCGGCCGCCGTTGCGTTGATTTTCTCGGCTTTCAGAGCTTCTTTAAGCTCTGCTTCTTCCTCTCGGGAATTTGTAAGCGCGATGCGGATCGAAGCGGAAGCGGTAAGTTTACTGCTGGCAATCAATTCTTTCATGATTCCTCTTCCTCCTTTTCTTCTTCAGAAGGCTGATTTCTATCTTTTCCGGTGTCATATACCTTATATTCTTTCCAGAGACGTTCGAGCGCTTCGAAAGACTCCTCGATATGTGCTTTTCTATGCATACCGAGAGCAACGAGAAGTGCATTGATCAGGGAGAGCGGCGCTGTAAGTGAATCTACGAAGGATGCCATATCCGAGCGGGCGAACAGAGCCACATCCGCATACTCAGTCATCGGCGTGTCCGCCTTATCCGTGATCACGATAACAGATGCGCCACGGGAGCGGGCATACTGCATCGACTGGATCGTTCTGCTGGAATATCTCGGGAAACTGATACCGATCATGACATCTCCGGGACCGATCGGAAGGATCTGCTCAAATACCTCATTGGCACTGTTGCTGTGAATATGACGCACATCATCAAAGAGCGGCGTCATATAAAAATGCATAAAGGAAGAAAG
>OCTX014545563.1_pt1 | contig 74827 bp, 89 predicted proteins | sample 1539691 | NCBI WGS metagenome assembly OCTX01 (sample SAMN02144231, study PRJEB22623) | gut metagenome | biome: sheep rumen | host: Ovis aries | place: New Zealand
TCCTGGCGGGTGTGGTGGTGTGGTGGGTGTCCTGGTGTGGGTGTGGCAATCCATGAGCAAAGAAGGCCACCAGGGCGCCCGGGGTGTGTCATTTTGAGCCCATGAAATAATATATAATAAGGTGATAATATTAATAAAGTGCAAATAAAAGTTAAATATAAGGGTAAAAACGAAATTTTTTCGCTCATTTTCTTGCATAATTCAAATTAAAACCTTAATTTTGCAGCAGATTTAAATAATAACCGCGGGACGACCCGCACAAAACAAAATAAAATATGAATAAAATAGCTTTATTTTTCGCACTCATGGAGGTAGCAACAACAAACGCCGACGGTTTCACAGTTGACGCCCGCACATTGCAACCAATTAAAAAAGGTTTCGCCGTTGCTCTGGCCGACACACAAAACAGCTTTAACGGTTCCGGCCTTCTTCGTGTTATTGATTACGTAGAAAATCACCCAGAGGTTAACGCCTTCGGTGGCTGGTATGATTCAGTAAGTAACAAATTTTATTTTGATGCTACGGTAATTTGTGAGGATCGCGCGACCGCTGAGGAGTTAGGCCGCCGTAATAATCAGCTCGCGATCTTTGACCTGGGCAACCTCGAAGAGATCCGCCTATAATACGAAATAGCGGGAGCGCCGGCCCTGGCCGGTCTCCCTTATTATATAAACTTAATTATTTGGAATTATGACAACTTACGCCCGTTATTATCGCACAGAATTACAGGAGATCGACAACCCCGCCCGCCGTTTGTCTCTCCGTCTCTGTTTGACCCTGGCCGCCCTGGTCGATCGTGCCCCGCGTTTTATGTCCTGGATCCTGGCCGCTCTCTCTGTCTTTGCTGCCTTTTATATCCTGTTATATTATAATTTTACAACTAATTTCTAATTATATGAACGCTAAAAATTTAGGGATTTCCGTATTTTCCCAGCTCGTAACGATCGCCGCCGGCGCTCTTGATTATATGTATCAGGAAGGCGTTATAATTTTCGACGATGACCATTTAAACGAATACGCCGCCGCCCCTGATTCTTTCCCGTTCTCCGACCTGGTGCCCGCTATGATCGAAGACATCGAAGCAGGCGACGCCCTCAGGGCTGAAAAACTCCCTACGATGTACCCAGAGCCAGAGCCCCGGACCCGTGAGATCCTGGCCGCTTATGGCACCGAAAAACCCGTTAACGATAAGATCGTAAACGATGCTATTTTGTCCGCCCTGGATGACTTTTTAAAGATCTGTTATTAATTCCCCTATTATATACCCGTAATTATTCACCCGTTTTAAATTCACAGAATTATGAAATACTTTGTAAATTCCCCCTATACTGCCGAGACTTTAAAAAAGGAGTTCCGCGAACTGTCGAAGAAATTGCACCCAGACACCGGAGGCAACGCCGACGACTTCAAAGAGATGTTAAACGAGTACGAAGAGACAGCCCGCAACCTGTCCGGAACCCGTGAGCACGCCGCCCAGGAAAGAGCCGCCCAGGAGGCCCGCCAGCGTGCCGAGGAGCGCAGACGCGAGGAAGAGGAAGAGCGCCGCGAATGGGAGGAAGAGCAGGCCCGCCAGCGTGCCGAGTGGGAGCGCCAGCGAAAAGAGGAGGAAGAGCGCAAAGCAAAGGCCCGCCCCCTTTATGAAGCTAGATGCAAAAAGTGGGCGCACCTCATGGAGGATTTAGGCCCTTATTATGAGGCCGAAAAAAAAGCGCATGATTCCCACGGGTGGAGATCTCCGGAGTACAAAGCCGCCGAGAGTGCGACCCGTGCCGCCCGTCGTCGTAATCTTTTGAAGATGGCAAAAACGGCTTTCCCTGGTGTTAAATTTGGCCTTACGTATGATAACGGATGGGGTGGCGGTTATACGATCACATGGACCGACGGACCCAGCGCCCAGGAGTTCGAGGATGCAACAGATTTCGACCTGTTTGTTAAGTATTGGGACACCTTCGACGGTATGACCGACTGCGCCGATATTGAAAGCGCTATGTTTACCGATTTCGCCGAAAAGTATAACGGCCTTTCTGGCCGCGTTGAATATAAGCGCACAATTAGCGAGGCCAACCGCCAGAAGATCGAAGAGGTTTTAATTAAGTACCGCCCCGACCTGGGAAAGAATGACGACGAAGAAACCCGCGCCCGTTATCACTGCGACCGCTGGGATGATATAAAAGTAAGTCTTGAGCCCGACGAGCTGCGCGACATTTTCCGCCTCTTTGGTGCCGACTTCGACGCCGTGAGTGATCACGATAAAATGAAATACCGTTATACTTGTTATAGCCTTAAAACCTGGGTTTCGTTCCTGGCCGATTTCTTCGCCTTTAAGACTGACGACCAGAAGAAAGCCGAGAAGGCCGCCGGCCCGGCTGAGTTTGCCCCCCGTTATGGTGCCGCCCTTCGTATGTTGCACAAACTTACAGGCGTAACCCTGGGCGAGTCTAAGGAAGGCCAGGAGAAAGTCGTATTTTTCTATGTTGACGACAAGAAAAAAACGCACCTTCTTTCGATCCTCGAAGCTGTCGAGCGTTTAGAGCGAGGCGAGGCCGTCGCCTTCGGAACCACTCACACCGGGGCAGATGGTGAAATTTGGGCCTGGGGTGTCTATAATGGAGGATATAAGACCCAGAAGGCCCGCGCCGATAAGTTCGCCGCCCAGGGCTACACCATCAAGGGCGCCGGCTATCTCTCCACTCATGGCCGCGTAAATATCGACGGGATCACCCCCGAGACTGCCGCCGCTATCCGTGCCGATCTGGCCGACATCGAGCGCCAGCGCGCCGAGTTCGAGAAGGGCGAGACCGCAAAGGCTGAGAAGGCCACAAAGAAGGCCCACAAGGCCGAGAAGAGCGCCGACCCTGACAACACCAAGGCCGACACCCAAAAGCCCGCCAGCGAGCCCGAAAACACCGCCGACGGTGTGGATCTGACAAAGGCACCCGCCGAGGGCCTGAGACTCGAAGAGATCCCCGGAGGTGTGGCAGTAGTCGCTGACGACTGGAAAACCACGTATTTTAATAAGCGTTATATTAAAGCCCACGGCGCCCACTGGAACAAACAGGCCAAACGATGGGAGGCCACCGACCCCGCCGACGTTCTCCGCCTTCGTGCCTGGTTTGTCGCTGACATCATCGAAGAGGTCAACGCCCAAATGAAGACCGCCGAGGAGATCCGCCGCGAGGCTGCCGAGGAGATCCGCCAGGAGGCCGAACCCTCACGCATGGCCGACGCTGAGACCACAGAGACCACCGAGGCCCCCGATTATAGCGAGGCCGAAAATGTGGGGAATCCTGACGACCAGAAGACCGCCACAGCATCCGAGGCCGACCAGGAACCGGAACCAGAGCACAAGCGCCCCGCCCATACGTTCACGGTCGAGATTATGACCAACGGGGGAGTAACTGCCCGCCCGTTCTCAAGTGAAGACCAGAGCGAGGCCGCAAAATGGATGGCTGCAAAGGTCGAGGAATTGAAACAGACCGAGGGCGCCGAGGTCCTGACCGAGAAAAAGGGCCGCGTGATTTATAAGGATGCCGAGGGCTACCACATGTTATATATTTACGATAGTAACGAGTACCAAAGTATTTACTGGATGGCCCGCCACAGTGAGCGCCGCCGCATTCTCCGCAAAGTAGCCGAGAAGCACGCCGCCCGCATGAAGGCCAAAGAGGAAAAGGCCACAAAGGCCCAGGAGACCACCGCCAACGATGAGCAGCCGACCGCCACCGATGAGCGCCCCCAGATCTCCCCGATCATCGAAGCCCTGGCCGATTTCTTCGCCAGTATCGCAAAAGTCGCCCAGATGGCCGCGAAATATGAGGGCGTGACCATTCGCCCGGACACACTCAAATTGTGGCGTGAGGAGGTCGAAAAGGGCGCCCGCGTCTTCGCTGAACAGCTTGCAAGCTGTTGCGCCTGTCTCTCTTCTCTCACACCTGAGGCCCGCCAGGACTTCGACGCCCTGGGCGTCATCTTCTGGACCCTATCCGACCAACTCCGCCAGGGCACCGATCCGGCCACCATTGCCCCGGCTGTCGATTACGCCCGCGCCCAACTCTTCGACCTGGTAGGACGTACACAGACCCCACAGCAGGCCGACTTAATCCGCGAGATCTTCGACCGGCCCGCCGACCCTAAACATAAGGAAGCCGCCTAATATAGGCGACTTCCGGAATCACAGAAAATTTTCACCCCTATTATAGAACCCTTTAAATTTTTACTGTTATGATGAATTTCGAGACTTTCAAAAAGAATCTTTATAACTTCATTTCCGAGGCTATCCAGAAGGGTATTTCCGGCTCTATTATCGCCGACACCCTCCAACAGTTCGGAGTCAACCGCGAGAACGCCCTCCAGTTGGTGACAGCAGTAGGCGCACAGATGAACCATGAGGCCCACCCGGAAATGACCTGGCAAGAGGCTTTCAAGGCCTATGTGTCTCCCCAGCAGCCCAGCCCCAAAGCCCCCGAGGCCTCCCCAGTTAAGGAGGCCAACACGGGCCGCGAGTGCTACGCCTTCGCCCTCTATGTCGCCGGTGAGCTCTCCCACTTTATAACCGCTGGCGGTTGGTTTACTCAGGAACAGGCCGAGGATTACGCCTCAGGCATGAGCCTGGCCGCACTGAGCTTTAAAAAGTCTGCCTCCGTTGCTGTCTATAAACTCGAGACCGATGACGTTTATAAACTCTGTTTCACCCGCAACAGTCACAACCGCGAACGCACCATTTTTAAGATCCACAAAAGCCGTTTGGAGGGCCGCGACTATATCCGACCCACCCAGGACGAAGAGCGCGCATTTTGTAGCCTTTACGGCCTCTGTGCCTCCCTCCCCTTCTCTGATCCTGCCGCCTTCCCTGTCGGCTGGATGAGCTAACCCCATTATTATAGAACCCTCTAATTTTTTGCAGATATGAACACGATGATTAAAACCCAGATCGAGACGGCCAAAGACCGACTGCAGGCCGCCAGAGAACGCGCCGACCGCGAATATAAGGAGGAAGTGACAAAGGCCGTTCACGACTTCCTGGATCAGAATCGCGCCTATTATCCTGAAGGCTTGCTGGTAAGTGGTGGCGACGATTTCAATTACCGCACCGTGAAACTCTATAATGATGACGGCGTACGCGCTAAACGTACGTACGTCTCAGAACTGCCACCACGCCGCCGCGACGTTCATAAACTCTCTGAGGATACGGTTAGGACGCTTACCCACGTCGGTAAGATATTGGGGCACCTGTCCGAACGGATCGCACATTTTGAAGGTGTGGCCGGAGGTCCTATGTTCGAATATCATCGCCTCCATTTCCGGGGCACTCATACCTTACACGACCTGGGCCTGGATGTGGTGCCACAGTACGTGATCAATGAGATGATAAAATTTGGCTGGTATCCACAGCATTTCTATGAACTGGGTTTCGACTATGACGAAATAAAGAAGACCTGGGACTATGATCTTTTTTCCCAGCAGTCCGCCGTCTCTGGTTACGACGTTTTCCTGTGTATGGAGGATGGGCACTATTATTACCCGTCAGAAGGGAAACTGTCTGATATTTATATCGAAGCTCTCCCTAAAAATATCGCGTCCTGGATGCGGGAATACAACGAGAAAGCAGCATAATAATTTTAAATTTTGACGCCTTATGATTTTCAGTTATAACCCCGACTTCTACCCTACCCCCGATAACGTGATCGCCCGTATGATGTGCGACGAAGATTTCCAGGGTAAGACCATTCTTGAACCTTCCGCCGGATCCGGTAATATCGTTCGCTGGTTACAGCGCAACGGTGCCGGCGAGATCCTGGCATGTGAGACCGACCGCAACCTCCAGCAGATTCTAAAACGCACCGGCGCCCGACTGATCGCTGAAGACTTTCTCACCGTCACCTCTGAACAGGTGTCCCACGTTCAGATGATCGTGATGAACCCGCCGTTTTCCGATGGCCCGCGACATATCATGCACGCCTATGAGATCGCCCCCGCTGGCTGTTGTATCATCGCCCTCTGTAACTCTTCTAATCTCACTAACACATACAGCACCACCTACCGCAAACTTCAGGAGCTTACAAAGATGCACGGCTTTTACGAGAATCTGGGCGCCGTCTTTGCCGAGGATGCCGAACGTGAAACACGCTGTCAAGTGTCCCTGATCAAACTCTGGAAGGAGGGGAAGGGCGCCGATGAGTTCAAGGGCTATTTCTCTGCCTACGACGAAGACGACCAGGGCAACGGCCAGGAAGGGCTCATGCAGTACAATTTCGTGCGCGAGATCGTCAACCGCTACGTGTCTGCCGTCCGGCTCTTTGATGACACTATGAAGGCCGCCGAACAGATCAACCGCGCCGCTGAATACGTCGATTACACCGTAGAGACAGACCCCAAGACAGGCGAACAGAAGGCCCACCCGCACCATTACGGATGTCTGCCGATCACGTTCCGGGCTGTCACCACAAAAGACGCTGAGAACTCCGTACAGGGTGGCGAGGTGACTCACCTCACCTACAAACGCGAACTTCAGAAATACTACTGGCATATCATCTTCCGCAAACTCAACATGGAGAAATATGCCACCAGAGAACTACGCGAACAGATTAACCGTTTTATCGAACAGCGTCAGAACGTGCCATTTACCATGGCCAACATCTTCCGCGTCGTAAATACGGTGATCCAGACCACAGGCCAACGGATGGAAAGCGCCATTTGCGAGGCCTTTGATACGATCTGCAGCCTCTCCGCCGAGAACTCCACAGCAGGCGAGAAATGGAAGACTAATTCTAACTACATGGTCAACCGTCGTTTTATCTGCGACTATATCACGGAATATGGTTTCCGGGGGGAATTGAATGTTTGCTCATGGGGTCGTAGTAGCCGGTGTAACCAGATCGATGATATTTGCAAGGCCCTTTGCTATATGACAGGAAAGAACTACGAAGACGTTGGCTCTCTCTATTCCCGGGTAAATTGTGAGAACCGTTCACAGCGTCCCCAGTGGGGCCAGTGGTTTGAGTGGGGTTTCTTCCGGTGCCGTGGCTATAAGAAGGGCACTATGCACTTTGAGTTTATCGACGAAAACGTTTGGGCCCAGTTTAACCAGGTCGTCGCCAAAAAACGAGGCTGGAAGATCGGATCTCAGACTAAGACCGCTAAGACCAAAAAGAAGACAAAGGCCGCCTGAAAAGGTGGCTTTTGCCCTTATTTTGTAAATTATTCAGAAAAATTTCGCTTAAAACCGAAAATTTTCCTCAAAAAAACTTGCATAATTCAAAATAAAACCTTATCTTTGCAGCAGAAATTAAAGTTAAACCCGAATTATTCACCGAGGGATGACCCTCACAAAACATTTAAAAGTATGGAATCAAACATCGCAAAACAGATCGTTGAACAGAACGCTTCAAAGTGTAACTACAATTTTAATGTGTCTTATGCTGATGGCACACGTAAACAGGTCCGTCTTTTTGTCGGTTCCGGCTCTGGTGACGTCTGCCAGTTTAAGAAGGGATCACGCACCCGTGGTTATTTCTTCTACCTGGGCAACGTTACTGATATCGCCCCAGTCGCTATCAATGCCACCGCTCCAGAAGTCATGCTGAAGCGTAACGCAAAGAAGGCCGCCGACCTCCTTAGTGCCTCTGGTCTCTGGGCTGATCGCCTCCAACAGTTTCAACTCCTGGCTTCTCTTACTGATGATGAAGCAGCCCAGCTTCTTTCTATTGCCGCCCGTTATTTCGATTATTCAGGTGAACGGAATGAGATGGAGGCGCGTCACCAGAAAGCCTATGAGGATTATGAGAGTTTTTTTAAGTCTCATAATATCGAGTCTTATAGTATCTATTCTATCCAGCAACTTGCAACTAAGGGGCAGATTATTTCCATCCCTTATAATCGATGGTCACGCAATTATGACCGCCAGCATATAGCCAACGAGATCGCGCGCCACCATGAGGATCCTAACCACTCAAATACACATCTTTCCTGGCGTGGATCTTACGACTATTCTGTAAGTATCGAACGTAATAAGAAGGATGGCCAGCTCCGGGGGTGGTACTCTGCTGAGTATAAGAACTGTGGCAATGGTCATTATTATTTCCTCCTGGATGCTACTCACGCGTTATTTGGTGAGGATGATTAAGTCATCCTCTCCATTATACACCCACGAAATTATTTACCGTTTTTAAACTCATCAAGTTATGGAAGTCAAAATTAAGTCTGTCCTCTCCTGGACTATCCCGTATTTCGGAAACGATCATATCATGCCTTACGGCTCTTTGTTGGTCACTGATGGCCAGACAGAAAAAGTCTGCCGCACTAAGGGCGATCGCTATTATGATAACGATGGTTATCAATATATCGTCTTCAAGCGCCGCCGCTATGAAGTTGTCAGCATAGGCAACCCCGCTCGCGGAATGAAGATCTCTTTAACCCCAGTTGCATAATTTAAAAACATGTAGATATGAAAGCAATGGAATCATGGCACTCAGGTTGTGTCGGCTTCGATATCCTTCATACGGATGTTGTCGAAGTACCTGAAGAACGTAGGGCGTTTACTGTCGATACTTTCAAAGGCCCGGTAAAATATCCTGGTAGTAAAGTGTATCGATGTCGCCACTGCGGTATGAAGTGGGTGGAGAATATCAACGGCCCGCAGATCCTCTCAGAAGACGTGGAAAAAGAAATCCGCGAATATTTTCCTGATTTCACAGAATGTAAATCCAAATAATACATACGACTATGGCAAAGAATTATAAGACTGAAAACGGTAAACATTTAAAAGCTATTCGTAGCCCTTATGATGGCCGTATTGTCGGCTGGATCGATATCACAAAAGATGACCCAAAGACTTCATCAAATCATTAATTCATGTAATCATCAAATCATTAAAACTATGGCAAAGAAAGATATAATGGCCTGGTATAACGCCCTGCCGAAAGAGAAACAAGAGATCCTAGACCTCTGGGAAGAGCACAACCTTACCTGGGATGGTCCCGCTTGGGATGAGAAACCAGAAAGCGTAGAACTCAATGGCTCCACCAACGCCGGGGAAGATATGTATATCTGCCTCGAAGAGATTAGCGCCGACGCCCTGCAGGAGTACGTCGAAAACTTCGACATCGAATATAATGTGTCTATCTGGTGGCCTAACGGTGACAAAGGCCGTGGTGTCCCCTTCGACTCTCAGGCCGAACAGGTGGCAGATTATGAGCTCTGGTTGGCAGAACTTCGCGACGTCATCGATGCTACCCGTGGCGTCACCAAAGAACTCTCACACCAACAGGATCTCGCTATCGAGAAATTCAATGCAGCCTTCAAGGAACTGGAACGGATGGGCGTCGAACTCGACTATGACCCGGATCAGGGCTTCAGCTTCCGCCCGGCTGCCTAAACCCTCCCCTGTCTATGCCCCGACCGCCCCCCTGCTGAATCCATACACTGGCACCCGCTACCCTCTCAGGATAGCGGGTTTTTTTTCGTATATCAAAACATGTTTTACAATTTAAAATCAAAACGACTATGGATTTATCATATAACTATCGCGCGCTCCGGGACTTCATGCAGGAAAACCACCTTTCTAAGAAAGACCTCCTCGAGGCCCTGGGCTGTCAGGACTACGTATCTCTCAACAAATGGCTCTCCGGACTCGTACCGCTCCACATCACGGCCATGCTCCGTTTCTGTAACTATTACCAGGTGTCCCTCTCCATGTTCTTCCTCGATCATACGGCCATGGATCCGGATATACCCGTACCCGCCGAGATCTCCCCGCGCCCCTGCCAGGAGGACGACCAACCGCTACCCACTGACTATGCCCCCACCTCAGGACGGGGACGGGGGATCGTGGAGACGCGTATCACCACCCGCACCGTCACCTCGCCACAACAGCAGCGCGTCGTCACTCGTAACCTCACCGTTGCCCTGGCTGCAGAACCGACTACCCACCAGGCACCACCGGCCACTCAGGAAGAGACGACACCACCGCAGACCCCTACCCTCTCTGATGTCCTGAGCCTCGAAGTCTCACACCTCCATGAGCGCCAAAGACTCCTCGACATCATCGATCGCCTGACTCTCGCCCTTACCGATCCGGATGCCCCAGAGTCTCCCTGATTCCCTGCCAGGCCCCGCGCCTGGCTTCTATTTTCCTAAAAATCACCTCGTTTTGTAAAATATTCCGAAAACTTTCGCTTAAAACCGAAAATTTCCCCCAAAAAACTTGCATAATTCAAAATAAAACCTTACCTTTGCAGCAGAAAATTAAAATTAAACCCGAATTATTCACCGAGGGGCAACCCTCACAAAACAAAAAGAGTATGAAAGCAAAAGCAAACAAAACCCACGCCGTTCTCCTGAACACCGACCTTTTCCCATGTGTGTGCGTCGCCATGTACGACACGGTGTTAGATCCTCGCAGTTATGCCGACAACCTCAGGGATGCCGAGACAATGGCAAACACTTTCTGCTATGTCAATATCGACCGGGAGAAATACGAAGATGAGATCCTGAACCGTGCCGCCGCCTTCATCGATGAGAATGTAACACCGATCCTGGAAAAGTATGGCCTCCGGAATATCCAGACGGTTAGCATCGATCACCCGAAATATTATAATTTCAAGACCGACGCCTTAATATTCTACGCAGAGATGGCCCCGAAGTGGAAAACCACGATGCGCCGCTGGCTCAAGGAGTTCGCTAAGGAAGAGAAGTTCCAGGAGTATATCGACGCTCATTTCAAGTCCTACGATGGCTTCTGCTCCTTTATGCCTCAGTCTTTCCAGGCGATCGCCACGATGGAAGACGAAGAGCGCTGCCTGGGGGCCTACCTCCAGCTCTGCCTTCTGAATGAGAATGCAACCAACCTCTGGCGCGAGTCGATGGATGAGATCTCGGAATGGATCTGGGAAAATTCTAAGTCCTCAGAAGTGGGCGACTATCTGGAAGAGCGCCTGGGCGCCGATGCCTACGACCTCGCAGAGTTCTACGAAGACGATTGTAAGTGGAATGAGCTTTATTGGTCCCTCGCTGCAAAGGTGGGTTTCCCCTGGCTCCACGACGACACCACGAAGTCACTGCCTAACAGTTCTCGTTCGTCTTCATTCGAGGCCACCAACGATGCACAGAGATGTATCATTTGGGCCGTACAGCATGACTATACCCTGTCCGATCTCCAACGCCTCGCCGCTTAGTAATAACCCTTAATAGATTTCAGTTATGGCAAAGCAATACAAAATGACAGAGGAGGATAAACAGTATTTCCTCCGACTGGGATACGAGAAGACACGCCTGGGTAATATCCAGAAGTGTTTGAACGCCGTCCGCCTGGACCTGACAAATGGCTATGGTACAGAGAAGATCACCCCGCAGGATGCAATCAAGGTCCTGGGACGCGAAAAGTTCCTCAGTGGCGTCGATCGTGCCATGGGACACATGACCGCCACACGCGCCTCTGATATTCACCCGGGCCTGGGTGTCTCGTTCTCCCTGGCTCATCTATTCTAATCATCAAAGCAATATGACAGCATACAATTTCACACTCACCACTCAGATTGGCGACCAGGGTAATGCCTACCCCGTTCTTACGGCCAACGCTTACCCCTGGATGAATGTTCAGATCGTACCCACGCCCGACTCACAGCGCGAGATCATTCTCGAGGCACTACGTCGCCGGGGTGGGTGGATTATCACCGCTCAGGATCGTACCGACTTCGTGGCCATACAGGCCGGAGGCGGACATCCTGACCACTCCACAGTGGCCATCACTCGCGAGAATTACAAACAAGTCGCCCAGGCGCTACGCGACTGCCTTCAGGCTGCCGCCGATTTCTGGGCTGAGTCTCACCCACTTTAAAACTCATACCACTATGCCAAAATCTCCTTACGACTTTCTCCGTCACGCCACCCGTGAAGTCATCGTACCAAAAGATCCGGAACGCCCGGAGTCTTTCGACCTGATCAGCATCACCACCGAGACAGGCCGCTATTCCTTCCCAGACGACCCGCAGATGTGGGCTTCCTTCGATCGCGACCGCCGTAACTTCGAACGCCGACTGTCTAACATGCTCAACTATGGCGACTCCAGAGGCCGCGCCGGTGTCTATGCGGATAACACCACGGCGATCCATCTCAGAGAACTCGCAGCCCTCCCTCTCTGGCGCTATCTCATCGCCAGTGCGTACGATGCCGTGAAGGATCGCCCCGCTGGTGTCGCTCCCGAAAACTGGCGCACGATCCAGCCCTATCTCTTCTATAACCTCCTCACCATCGCACAGAACACCCACCATGAGCTGTTTGGCGACCGCCTGGGACGTCTTTCCTGTCTCACGCGTATCTCTTACCACCTCGCCGAAGTGCTGCCCCTGGCCTGGCGCAAACGACCTGAGGAGACATTAGAAAACCGTCGCCTGCTCCGCTATATCGATGACCTCCCCTCGCTTATTCCTGAAGCCCTGGAACCGCTTACCCCGAATGTTCCGGACTGTACCGGCATGAGAATGGGCTACCGTCACTACGATTACCACTCAAGGCGCCGCGTCTGGTCCATTGACTACGCCCGTCGCCGTACCTTCTCACGGCTCTATGTGTCCCCTAACTCTCCCCTGCAGGGACTCTATGCCCTCGCCTGGTCATTCGACGTATATAACCATCACCTCGCCACATATAAGGATGTTAGGACACTCGACGGGCGACCGCTTTCAGAGATCCCGGATGGTGGATTACCCGCTGATATATGACTAAATTTGTAAGGAATCCCGAAAATTTTCATATTTTCTTGAAAATTTTTCGGATTTTCCTTGTATAATTCAAAATAAAACCTTATCTTTGCAGCAGATTTAGTAATTAATTAAAAGTTTAACCGAGTGGTAACACTCACAAAACAAAGAAAGTATGACACTTACAATCACAATCAGCAACGAGACAATCCAGGCACGACCGGATGGGCGCTCTCTGGTAGTCACAACTCCTAAGGGCGAATATCGTCATGAAGATCTCTGGCTACGTGAACCGGATGACGATGAGGAGAATACCGCCTCCATGCTTCGTGACTCGATGGCTTTCGCTAGTAATGGAACTGAGTTTGACAACTTCGAGGAATGGTCCGAGGCTTTTGCTACGGCGACCGATCCCGACGATGACGACTATGAGCAATGTCTGGCTGACGACCGCGCTAGTTTCGAGGCTGAACAGCGCCAGGCCGCACGATGGCATGAGGTATCTAACATCGATCCTGGATTCCTCTTTGAATATCTCACTAAAAAGTATAATTTCTAAAAACCCCATACAATTATGAAACGTTCAGTGAAACTTTATCTTATCAATCAGTACGAGGCTTATCAGGCCGCAGAGCAGGGAGTGACAGCCGTGCGCGAGCTCCCCAATGAGACAGTGTATTACAAGCATGAGGTATTGGCGGAATCCGACGTGGATCTGCCAGAGGGCTTCGAGGTGGCTAAGACCAACGGCGGCTGCACGGAGATTTTCTTCGGCAACGAGGGTGCCGACATGATTACAGAGCGCAAAGGCGATCACTATGTAACCAGTCTCGTGACCTCGCAGGGCATTACAGACATCAAGAAGTGGGATTGTTAAACAATACAGAAAGGGCGAGAATATGAAAGAAGACGTAACAATGGATCTCGTTTGCGGCATCGTGGCCGACTTTATGAACGCCCTCGAAGCTGGTGATAACTTCGCTTTTGAGAAGGCCGTACACGCTTTCAAAAACAATATCGAGATGACCGATGAACAGGAGGCCATGGTACGTAATTCCCTGGCACACCTCGAAACGATCGCCCAGAACTGTAAGGAGGATTTCAACCTCAAGGGTTTCGTTGGTATGGAGTGTAATATCATCCTCTGGACGCTGGCTGCCGACTGGCACTGCCTGAATACCCGCACCCTCGGCGACAAAGAAGGTTTTACCCCTGATTCTCTCGCCTCTTAGTTATAGATCTATAACAATTAACCGAGTCCGAAGCTCACAAAATTTACCCTATTATGACACAGCAAGATTATATCGCCCTGGTTAACCAGGCTAACCGTTACTCCTACGAGTATTATGTGCTCTCTGCTCCTACCATCTCCGACCAGGAGTTTGATAAACTCGTTATGTATATCGAAGGATGCGAGGCAGAGCACCCGGGATGGATCCTGCCAGACTCTCCCACCCAGACCGTCGGATCTGACCTCTCCGGCAACGAACGCCGACTGATCACACACCGCACCCCTATGCTCTCCTGCCAGAAAGCACAGTCTATCGACGACGTACAGAAGTGGTTTACCAAGACCTCACGTAACCTCGCGAAGGCTTATGGCCGCGAAATGAAGTGGTCCATCTCTGATTACGATGAGCATACCGACACTAACGCCTCACTCGTTCTGCAGTGGAAGTTCGATGGTATCTCCTGCTCTCTCGTTTACCAGGATGGCGTACTTATCTCAGCAGCTACCCGTGGTGAGAAGGGCATCCGGGGTAAGGATATTCTCTCACACGTCCGCCGTATCCCTGGCATCCCCCAGCAACTACGTTATAACGGTCGTATGGATCTGGTGTCTTTCCGCGACATCCGTCACAGCGGACGTATCGAAGTTCGTGGTGAGATCGTCTGCCCCAAGGCTAACCTCTCACTCCTCTCTCAGGATTACACCGACTGCCGCACCGCCGCCAGCTCTGTAATGAACCAGGCCATCCCCTCTCCGGATCTCGCCTACATGAAGTTCATGCCCTGGGCGCTCGACGCGCCGAAGTTCCGTAATAACTGGTGTGAGTCCAACTGTCAGCAGTTTATCTGGTGGATCGGTTTCGATAATGAGAAACCGGCTGAGGGTCATCTGACACAGCACACTACCCCGGAAAACCTCGCCGCCGACCTCAGTCAGTTCGAGAGTGAGCGCGAAGCGCTGCCCGTTCCTGTCGATGGTGTGGTGATCAAACTCGACTTCAAACAGCATACTCACGCCCTCGGTGCCACAGCTCATCACCCACACGGATCGATCGCCTATAAGTTCACACCGGCCAAGGCCACGACCACTGCCACCCGTATCGAGATCACTACGGGCGAGACAGGGCGCCGTACACCGGTCGTACACTTTGAACCTGTCATAGTCATGGGCCGCACCCTGAAAAGTGCCTCTCTCGGATCTGAGAACATCCTCCAGCAGCTTGCCATCGTTCCCGGCTCCGTCCTCGAAGTGGGCCTGGCGAATGATGTACGCCCCACGATCTACCGTGTCATCTCCTCCCCTTCCTCCCCTGGTCCTGTGTGCGACTGTGTTACAGATGCCACCGCTCCTGAGGAATCCACAGAGTCCCCCGAAGATCCTGAGACCCCCGAAGTCCTCGCGCCGATGTCGCCCCTCTTCTCGGAGTCTTTAGTATATGCCGCCCAGGAGGCCACCAACCACCGCGCCGCCACTCACCAGGCTACCCGCGCACAAATGGAGATCGACCGTGAGACATACCGTTTCACAGCCCCCTCTCCTGTTGAGTCTGGCGATGTGTCACAGCACCCATCCGACGCCCCGGCCCTCCCTGAGTCCACGGCTCATAAGGTGCTCTCTTCTGCCATCGCAGTCGTCTCGATGATAGGCGTCGCCCTCCTGACAACAATGGCCCTCGCTGCCGTCTGTTTCCTGGCACCTATGGCGCATGGCGCTTTCAACGTCCGTCAGGGATAATTCATAATTTCATGTAATCATGGTTTCATCAATTCATTAAAATAACAATTCATTATGGCAAACAATACATTCGATTCTATCCGCCCTCTTCCAGTTTGGTCCCCAGTAGATAACCGCGAGTGCTTCCGCTCTAACATGCAGACTCATTCCCCGTTTATCGTCACTCAGTTACAGGCGCGCTCCGACCTCGGACAGTGTATCATATCCACCACCTTCCCCCGGATCGTGGCACGTATCCACACCTTCCGAACAGCAGCTACCGACAACCTCACTTCCAACCGCGAGGAGACGGCCCGACTGACCTACCTTAATAACCGTCACATGGCCTTCAATCGCGCCCGTCAGGCACACGAACAGCAGACTTCCGTACGCGCTATCATCGAGGATAATAACCAGGTGTATGATGAGGAGTTCGACGAAGCACGTCCTATCGCGAAGGTGCCAGGACTGAACATCTACCTTGAATTGTATGGCTGCCTGGATGATATCTCTGAAGAGGATCTGGATCGCCTCTTTGATCCTGAACTCCGGGGTAACGTCTTCGAAACACTCGACCGTATGGCCACCTGGGCACCGAACATGTTCAACCGTAAGGACCGACGCCCGCGCGCCACAAACCACGCAGCGCCACAACCTCTCGATGCCTGGCAGGATGACTACGACCCGAACCTACGACCGATGATGACACCCAAACGGGGTATCGGACAGGCTTACGTCGATCCATCACGACGCCCTGAACTCCTCCACTCTCACGCACCGGCATCCGACCGCGCCGCTCATGGCATGGTGAAGGCCCTCAAACAGTCTGCCGCCGATCTAGCCTCCCAAGGCATCGCCCCGGAGTCCTATGGTGAAGGCGAACGATAAGCCCACCCCGCCCCCGTTATATGACCTCCGAAATTTCACTGATTCCATGATTTCATGTTTTCATGTATTCATGTAACGCGCAACTCATATAAACATTATATCCGCAAAACATTATTTCAAACTTTCATTCATTCATCAATGCACGCATACAAACATTCATATCGACAAACATTCAAACATATATGTACCCATATATGCACAAATGCACTCATATTTGCATACATATAGGCACAAATTCACACATTCATACCCATATTCATGCACAAATTCATACAAAAATACATTCATACACGAAATTTCTTAAACTTTTGTTTTGTCAAATCAAAACTTTTACGTATCTTTGTCGCGGCATTCAGACCAGTAAGTAACATCAAGGTCGCCTCGCACGCGCATACGTAGTAAAATAGGTAACTCAAAATAAAATCAAAATGGAACAGCAAACAAGACTAAAGGCTGTAATAGCCATCGTCAACAACAAAGGAGGGGTGGGGAAGACCACTACCGTCCAGAACGTTGCCGCCGGACTCATCCGACGCAACCCGAAACTACGCGTAGGCTGCATCGACCTGGATCCTCAGGGAAACCTCTCTACACTCCTCGGGTGGCATGAGATGAGAAAACGGATCCCGAATGCGCTCACCGTCGCCGACGCACTGCAGGATGGCGATAACAATCATCTGCCATTCTATCCGGCCAACAGTCCCGGCATCTGGTATTGCCCGGCCTCTCAGGCTCTTGCCGACATCGAACCGGCTCTGCACGCCCAGATGTCATCGAAACAGGTGCTTACGGCTCTCTTCGGCAATGAGGTGTTCGATATGAATGCCCTCTACCTGAAAGAGACTACGAAGTATGACCCGATAGACTACATCGAGGATTTCTTTGATTATATCCTGATCGACTGTGCCCCGGCACTCTCAGAACTCACCTACAACGCCCTGGCTGCTGCCTCCTGGGTCATCATCCCAGTGCAACTCGGATCGCTCTCTATCGACGGTATAGCACGCATGATAGAGGCCTACCGTAAGGTACGACAGAAACTCAATCCTGATCTCGAACTCCGGGGACTTCTGATCGTCATGGCCGACGAACGCACCAACCTTGCACGCGAGACGATCGACTACCTACGCGACACCTACGGCGAAGTGATGTTCAAGTCTCGCATCCGACAGTGTATCAAGGTGGGAGAGTCACAGTATAAACATGTATCTATCTTTGACTGGGCCAGCGATTGCACTGCCGCCCACGACTACGAGGACTTTATCAAAGAATTATTAACTTCAAAAGAATAAACCTATGTCACAGCGCAGATCTTACAAACGGTCACTCCTGGAGAACTCACCGGCTATCCAGGAACATGAGGAGATGATGGATGCCATGCTCTCCGGAGAGTCACAACAGCCAGTAGGGGAGGGGACACCCGCACCCGAAAGCGCACCCGTTCCTCCTGTATCCCCTCAGGTAGAGTATGGGACTGTATCACAGCAGCCCACGGCCACTGAACCCTACAAAAACGTACAGTGCCGTATTCCCCTGTCTCTCTACATGCAACTCTCCCAGATGAAATATACCTCCGGACCGCGTACCTCCATCGGGGATATCGCCGCCAGGGCCATCGAGGAGTATGTTCATGCACACGCGACCCAGAAGTGAAAAGTCACCAAGACTCTGAATCGGTTATCGTTTGCCTAGCCTCCAAGGTGGTTAATACTCTAAGTCGGTTAACCAAAACACCGCGCAAACGCCCTGAAATGGCGGTTTTCCACTGGCTAAAGACAACGCAACCCACTTTTATTTCTTTTATATGAATAAAAAAAATTATCTTGTTTGTGACTTATCTTTCACCGTCAGACTTTCTACTGTTTACAGGGCTTGCGGGAATTTTAGGTTAACCAACTTAGAGTTTTAGCGACCCTGATTTAGAATGAAAGCGATGGGTTTTGATGGATTTTCGGTAACTTGTTTAGAGTATTAGCGACATAAATAGATGTATATGGAAAAAGATGATAATAAGAAGATCACCATCCAACAGATGCGTGAACTGGTGGCGCAGGAGTCCTGGGTGAAGACGCCGTATAAATATACCCAACTGGGCGCTGGCCTCTCACTGATACAGCAACAGGCCTTGCTCATGGTGAGCGGGCATCTGCAGTCGTATATCAAGGATTTCTATAACCTCCATCTCGACCGTTCAAAGAAACGCCCTAAGGCGCTCTTCTCTGAACATGTCTTGAAGAATGGTATCCCGCCATTCCGTATCTGGCTGGCGGATCTCGGCGTACAACCGAATAACTATAAGGAGGCACGACGGGCCATCGATGAGATCAATCTCCAGGTGGAACATCCGGAGGTGGATAAGGATGGTAACTTCACGGGCAAAACGCTCCTTACCAATGTCTTCTCACAGTTCGGCTTCGAGGAGACGGGAAAGTATTACCATTTCGGAGAGGAGGATAACGAGGGTAAACGATCGACCACGGAAATGAAGAATCCGTATATCGATGTGAAGATTAATCCGGATGTGGCGGAGTGGGCCTTTGACATGTCACAGGGCTACGTGAACCACTTGAAGATGATTGCCTCCTATTCCTCCAAACGACCGACACCGCGCCTGTACTTAATGCTGATGAATCGTACAAAGAAGGGCGAGAAGGAGGTGGTGATACCGCTCACAGAACTCAAGGAGTATCTGGGCATCATGCCGTATAAGAATGAGAAGACGGGCGAGATGGTGGTGCCTTACCCGAAGTTTGCCAACTTCCGACAGAAGGTGCTAGATGCCGTAAAGGATGACCTCGACCGCATGGCCAAGGAGAATCATACGGATATCACCTTCTCTTACGAACCGGTCTATCCTGGTTCTCGTAAGAAGGGCGATCCTGAGGCCATACGGTTTTTCGTGGAACGTACCGTACTGGGCGATGCCTACAACGTCGTTGTCAACCACAAACCGTCTGAGCTCATCGCTAAACAACCGGTACAGCAGGAGATCTTTGCCGATGAGTGGCAGAAGGTGTGGGCCCACTGCCTCGATGATATCTGTGCGGCCATCAATGATGAGAATAGTGCCATCCGTGAAAAATTCCGCATGATCCGTATGGAATCTTTTACAAAGGATACGCGCGTTTTGTTGCTAAACCTGCCCGACAAAGCGTTTTATGAGTGGCTGGAAAGTGACCGAGTGCTCAATTTCTTTTATTGGTTCTTGGTTAAACATTTCGGACGAGGGGTGAAACTGCAGTATGACATCGGTGTCATTCAAAGTTAACTGGTTTAGAGTACAGTCCACTTTGTCTCTGACATCCCCCAAAAGATAACTACCTTTGCTTCGTAAACCAAAGGTAGTTATCATTATGAAGAAATCCATTATCCCCCGTCTGGTATGCGGCTATATCGTAGCTGCTATCTTTCTGGCTGCCTGTGCCACACAGAAGACAGGCACCACCGTTTCCTCTGGAACCACCGAAAAGGATTCCACAGAGAACACCGTAGCCACCACCGATTACACACATCTCATCGACTCGCTTTTCACCTCCTGGAAACAGTCTCTCTCGCAGTCTTCCACCACTAACGAACAGTCGCACGAACGGATCACGGAGTCTATCACTACCACCATCGACTCCCTAGGCCGGGAGATCCGTAACGAACAGCGGACTATCGACCGCGACATCTCAAAGGCCACAGAGGAACGCTTAAATCAGGTCATCTCACAACAGCAGACGCAGATCACCGACCTTACACACCGCTACGACTCTTTATTTGCTGCTATGGAGGCGAATTACCGTAACCATTGGCAAGACTCTACCCACACCGAGAAAAAGCCCGTAGCGAGCTCCTATGGCGCTCATTTGAAACATCTCGGCACCGACTTTATCCTGGCTGTCGTCATCGTCGCCCTGATCGCCCTGGCTATTACCTTCGTCAAAAAGTGGCTCAAATCCAAAATTAAGGTATAGCCACTGTTGAGCCTGGTGCCGTGTACCGGTGCCTGTTAAGCCTCTCCAGAAAGTCTTATTATGCACAAAAGCGTAGAAATAAGCCCGCTCCGACAGTCTTATTTCTACGTTTTTGTATCTAATAAGCGAAAATCCCCGATTTTTGGTGCTTATTCGTCCCAGTCTATTTCGTACTGCAAAATGGCTTGGGCATACCATTTCTTATAGGACAATCCACTGATCCACCAGTCGAAAATATTCTCGGCTATTTCCCGTTCTTTTTGCTCTTCTGTCAAGCCGTCAGATGAAGAGCTGTCCGAAAACCCCTGCCCAGAGTCCGGTGTTCTCCCTGATTTGCCCCCCCAGTGATTAGGGTCAGGGTGGGAGATGAGGGCTGACCCGTCGTAGATGTTTTGTATGAGATGATCACCGCGACGAATGGCCATGATGGCCTGTATCCATTTCTCTTTCACATGGGGATAACGGGCATTCTCTCTGATCTTCTGATTCAGACCAGACTTCGGACAGCAGATGCACCCGATACGTCGCCAACCTTCATCATAGAGCTTACAGTGGGGCACCCTCACGACTTTATTCAGGAACTTCCAGACATCATACACAGTCCAATGGATGATAGGGGAGATGATCAGCGTCTCCTTACCGTGGATACATCCCAGGGTGTGCTCTTCTGTGGCCGTGTCGATGGTGATGTCTTTCTTCTTTTTACGCTTTCGTTCCTTGGCCAGACGCTTCTCGCGAAACTCTTCCAGCTCTTCCAACGTACCACTGAAGGCGTAGCTGCTGATCTCAACTTCGTTACGCTCTGCCCGGTCCTTACTCTCCTGGTGCCTGATACCGATAAGTGTCACCTTACCGGCACCGGCCATCTCCTTATATTCGTTACAGCACCAGCGTACCTTCTTTGTCGGTAACAACTGTTTCTGCATCGCTATATGATAGATGCTGTCTTTGGGTTTCGTGAGCTGCACTTCCGGATAGTGCGTCTTTACAAATCGAATGACCTCCGGAGGGTCAACCGATGTCAGATTCATGTGCCCCTCAAAAGGCACACCGGCCAACTGGGCCACATGGTAGAGGGCCTGACTGTCTTTTCCGCCGGAAAAGGCAAGGAAATACCCCCCCTACTATCATAAGCCGTGGCGATGGGGGCCGCCTTTTGCAACAGCTCCACAGAGTAGGCTAACTTCTTTTGTAGCCTGATACTCGCCCGACTTAATGCCTCTTCTAATGTGATGTCTATCTTCATTTATAGGTATAATTTACGCCTTCACACATGGCGGAGAGCTCCGTTACTTTCAAACGGTCGTCACCGTCTGACAGGTTCGCATTGAGATAGTCCTGAAAATTGTCCCTCAGAAATTCCGCAGTGTCCTTTGCGTCGTATATGTCACACGAAGGATACTCGAGTTCTATCTCAATCTTCATCTTCTTTCTCGCTGGCACACCATGGCCATGGTAAAAGTCATCGATTACCTTACTCAGGCTTCTTTGGTGGATGGTGTTCTGGATGATGGGCCATTCCGCGTCTAATTGCTTCCTAAATGATTCACGCGATCTCCTGGAGAGTTCTATCCGGTTTAGGGACATCTCTAACTCTTTATCGAGTATCTGAAAATGACACTCGAAGGTATGGAGGTTTTCTTTGGCCACATGATATCTGAGGAAGGTCCACTGAGGATCGTAGAAGACATCCTCCTGACCGTCTCGTTTCGTGATAAACCGATAATGCCGGTGTACCTCACAGAGTGGCAATAACGCTGGTGGAAGACCAGGGAAGGGTGTATCATCATCGAAGGCCTTCACCTCGAACTCGTACACCTCTCCTTCTTTATATAGGTGCCCGCCAATTTCAAAATCTAAAAAACAACGCGCTTTGATCATAACTTTAAAACTCTTTCCATTTGTTTTCACAGGGTAACATCTCTGGGTTATCGATGACGTTACCGATGACCCTTTTTCCGTATTTTGTTATCCACCACTGGTGGAGTCCTGAATCAAGAGGCCTGCCGTTGGTATCTTTTAGACCAGGCAGGATGCCTGCAAATCGAGCATTTTCCTCGATGAAAGAAACAAGATGAAGCACATCGCCATTCTTATTGGAGAGTATATCACCCTCGAAAATGGCCTTATCGTTCACGTCCTTTAGTCCGGTGTACTGCCCGACAGTCTCAGGATGAACTTTGTGCCATTCTCCGGTCTTAGGATTGTAGATACAAGGGGTAGGGAATAAGACATAGTAGCCTTCTACCCATTCGCCTGTTTCAACATCCTTACCTCTGAATATGATTTCTCGTTTCATATATTATTCTTTTCTGTATTGTTTCAGTTCGGAAATCAATTCGGTTATATGTTTGGCCTGGTGGTCACATTTTATCTGAAGCCTTTTGATCTCATCTTTTAGCTCCTTAATTACATCCTCTTTGGCCTTGATCACCTTTTGATATTGGGCGGCAACCTTATTGCGAATCTGCTCAACGATTTCCTTTCTGGTTTCTTTCATGTCTTATCGTATTTCTTCAATATCTTTTTGATACGTTCCGCCAGTTCCTCTCCAAAGAGGGGCTTCCAGTCCGGATTAGGACGGTATGGCGGACATCTTTTTGGTACGGTGTCCCATCCAGGGATAAACCGCAATTTCCTCAGTAGTAACTTTAAGGCCTTGGGACGGTCTATCAACAGCAGCTCATCATGTTCTATGGTGTTTCCATAGATGGCTTTTACCTTGATGGCGATATCGTACCCGTGGGTCACATGCCAGAGCATCCGTTTTCTTTCTGTCTTCTGTTTCCGGTCTATCATCTCCATCATTTTGATGATACCCGTACAATCACTGGCCTCCATCGTAAACGATGCAGTGAGATGGAAACCGTTCTTAGGGGCTTCCACCTCATGCCAATCCTCACAAGGCGCCAGGATCCCTTCATTGGTGGCTAACAACGTCTTCGGCTGACTGTCCTTTGAATAAAAGATGATCTTTCTCATTACATTCTTTGATATAAGATGGGAAGCCTAACGAAATGTTCATTATCTGGTGTCTTAAACTCCTGATCCCATTTACGACCGATTACCTGGAAAGTAGAAGGTAGCAGTTTCTTGATCTTCTCGTATTCATCCCAGAGGTCTGGGAATACATATAGACGGTTTGACTTTCCATTTTGACGGGCATACTCAGTAAATTCACTGGCGTATGGCTGCTGGATATCTAGGAGCTTTGCTAAAAGATGATACTCATTGGGACTTTTAGGTGCTATGTTAATGCCATCGATGTATTGGAACAGATATTCCCATTCTCTATCACTAAAAAAGTGGAGATGTCCGCCACTGGTATAGATGTATAGGTGCTGGATGTTAGGATATTGTTTTCTGATGCTAAGACAGAGGTCTATAAGACTACGGTTAGGCAATAGGAAGGGCTCGCCACCCGTCAAACAAACGGTATCTGCATTTTTTAATTCATCTACGGTAATCACTGGCAACTGATCGATGTCGTATAGTCGATTACAGCATAGCGCACATTTATGCTCACATTCGCGTATAATGAAAAGATGATAGATTTGTTTCTCCATGAATTAATGAATTGATGAATGAATGATTTTTCGTATTGTTTACTTCATTTTTCGCACAACTTTGTTACGAGTTTGCCTAAGGTCTCATGTTTGAGCCATTTATTCATGGCGACAACCTGACCTCCTCCGTCTTCCGGATTCTCATCGTAGATCTCAAAACCGTGTCGGCGATACCAGTCAACAACAAAGGTCCCCTTACGGGCTTGGAGATAGATCTGCTCCAGATTCAGGTCCCTGGCAATGGATTCCGCCTTTTCCAGCATTTTGGTGCCGATGCCCTTCTGACGCTCTGATTCCAGAACGATGAGCGAATGCACGTATCCGGCTTCTGGATGCTCGTCATTGATCGACAGCCCGACCATCGCCTTGCCGTCGTTGGTGATGATGTAGTAACTTTTCCCCCACCACCATAGGTTTTCGTGAATGATATATGCCATAATCTTAGAAATTACGTCCACCTTCCTCCATCTTCTGATGCAGGAACTCAGCGACAGCCTGATAGGCCTTTTCCGGGCTCTCACTCTCACGCATAATATCCTGCACCTTCTCACACGCATCTAGATAGCCTTTGATATATTTTTCGGCTTCTTCTGGCGAATCTTCTTTTTCCAAAGTCTCAGCAGCTATTACCAATGAGTTGTGAACATCATCGCCATCATATTCTAGGTCATGTTTCAGATGACCGTCGGCATTCAGGAAACAAAGTCTGATGATTTTTGCGGCTTTCTTCTTATCCATAGTTTTTACCATTCTATTTCTCTGTTTAAAATCTCCTTGGGGATCTTACCTTTATAATAGGTCGTCTCACATTCCAGACGGTCGATTTCGTGATTAAAACTTCCTATCCTAGTAACCATAAAGGCCGTGGCTTCGTCAAACGGACACTGATAGACACATTCATCCACCGAGGGTTTGGCAAAGAAGTACGAGCACTTATGATAGGTGACGATGGTTCCTAACTTCGTCAGGTGTCCCGTCGGTCTTAACTTTTTCATGTCCCAGAGATAACAGGAGTTGTGGATCTGACCACCGTCCACCCAGAATCTCATGCCACCACATCCCTTCGGCTCACCGATGGGGCGCAGGGTCTTCGCACGCTCCATGATCTTTTCCTGGTACAGACGGTTTTCTATCCAACTCAAACGCTCTGCATCCATGTGCCAGAGCGACACCTTTTTGTTATGCTCAATGGTGTACTTTCTTTGATGATGGGCAACACTCTGGTCTAAGATACGTGAGTCGAACATCTCTTTGAGTCTTTCCGTCTCATCCATCGGATCACCACTCAGGAACTCATTCAGGGCTTCTTCTGAGTATGGACGGATCAGCAGCGCACATACATAATAGTCACACACCATCCCGTAACGGTGCAACACCACATGCGCCGCCCAACAGGCACCGTAGTTTGGATCGATACAGCTCCATTCTTCTTTCTGATAGGGTGTACCTTTGTGTACCCGATGAGTGACAGCATCCACAATAATCAGATCCACAGGCAGATCACCCATATCATACGGCTTAAAGATCCTCACCAGCACCTTACCGTTACTGTTATGCGTCACGTACTTGTAGTGCTCTTTGATGATGTCTTCTCGTTTCTGGTTATTCATAAGCTATTAATAGTGTCTATAATCGTTTCCTATCGTATTCTGCATATTTGATCTCATTATGTCGAAACCTGTCTGCATAAAGCCTGCTAACATATTTCGGAATATGGTACTGGCATTTTTAACCATGATTTCTTCTATGGCCGCACTAGCCTCACGCTCTCCATATTCTTTCCATAGCCCTTGATATTCTTCGCTAGTCAGATATTTTTCGAGATCTTTATAGAATCTATTTTCTAGCATATTACGTATCATCTTCTGCAGAGGAGAGATGTCGTCATAACCTGGTTGGTTATACGAGTCTTTGATATGTTCCTGAGTGTATGGTTTACGCTCCTCCCAGTCAAGATATATAGGATTTCCATTCTTATCGGCTCCCTTATATTCGTGGTGGGGGATAATCTTACCAGTAGTGAAAATGTAGAGCTCTTTTTCTATCATATTGTTCCAGGCATCATCTGGAATCAGACTAACAAACGTCGCCTTGATCCTGTCTTTCACACCTTCCATCAATTTTGATGGATCGAACTTCTCAACTTGATCTTCCATAATATTTCCGTTTTGAGTTAAAATGTTTATATGTTCCGTTCTTTTGGCTTACCGACTAATATTCTTCCGATGAGCCGGATATCGTAATCGTAATCATTATGAATCATCGCGATACTGACAAATGGTTTTAGTTCTCTGATTAGGTCTTCTATAAGCATCTGTTTATATTCGCTGATCATGCCATCGACAGTCCTGTTAGGTGGAAGAGGGAGATTCATTTTCCTGGCTAGATCTTCATCTCTTCGTGCCTGATATAACTGATCCTCTCCAATTATGTAATTCTTCTCTAGTAAACGGATATTGGAAGTGGAACAATCTAAGGATATTTGTTGAGATGGACGCGCACGATTGAGATGATCATGGTAAAATCTACATGTCCCTCTATGGCAGTAATCGATAGGCTTCAGTTCGTTGGCAAATCCTTCTAATTTCCTACCGAGCCATCTCTTCCAAAGTGGCTTCACGTCCGGACCGTCGGCGATACAGGCCAACGTATAGAGGACAAAGAGAATAAATATTGTGATGATCATTGATGTTTCCATTCTTGAAGGGTTTTGATGAGATCTTCCTGAATGCCTACATATTGTTTTAAACTTTTGATATTTTCATCTCTATGGGCGATCAGTTCTTCTTGAATCTTCACCATCTTTTTATAGTTGAAAACCATCTCTTCGTAACACTTGATGATCTTTTCCTGGGTACTGTTTTTCTTACCCAGGTCCAACATCATTTCAGCAGCTACAACGAGGGCCTTTTGTCTGCGCCGGTACATCCAACCGACAAATAGCCACAAACTACAATAGAGGGCTTCAACCCATCGACCGCATATCGACCAGCCGATTACTGACAGTCCTATTAAGATGATTACAAACCACCAGCACTTTTCAAGTATCCGTTCTTTACGTACACCCTTGATAAGTTCCTTTACCAGGTCCGTTTCTGCTTCGGCCCCTTTGCAGACATATTCCTGTCCGTCATACGTCACCTGGTCGCCTTCTTTATAGGTCGTTTCCTCAGGCTCCCACTCTCCGGGCGCTTTCTTGATCTCTTCCATATCCTAATGAATCCTGATGCCTAAATCACACTCACCGCTGAACACGGCGGAAAAACTCATGTGCGAACACTCTGAACACATGTCCCCGTCTTCATCCGGGAACGGACAGCCTAGCGCCGCCAGGTCCTTACGCTCAATACCGGGGTAGGGGTCGAAACCCTTCGTGTTGATGCAGTGCTGGGTACTGGGATCCTCCGCGATGGCGGGATCCGCACAGTGACTACATAACTCATGGGTATCATCTACCCACCAACAGTTTCCGTGCGCTGGATGATGACACGGATCGGTGTCAGTACATCCACATACTTTACATACTCCGTAGGGCATAGGCTTCTATTCTTCTGGGTTAGTATCCGATTGTTCATTCTCTGGCTCGGGTTCCTCAATGGCATACTGCAGTTCCGGCTCTTCACGCTCCTCGGGGTGCTCTGTCAGATAACGGTCGATAGCTGCTGCATAGAGGGCACCTGCCCTGATCAGATTTTGTAGGGTGCCCTTGGGCTTGTAGGTGTCTGTTTGCCATGGCCACCAGGCGGCACTCTCACTAGCGGTCATGTCTTCTTCTTTACCTTCAATGGCAGCCATGCCATACGACACTCCGGCTGCTATGAGGTGATTCACGGAGGTATTGGCATCGTGCTCGGCATCGTAGCCTTCTTCTGATATCTGTCTGTTGCGCTCTTCGGCGATATACTTTGCTCCTGTCTTCATTGCTCTTGATCTAATTGTTTTCGAATGGCTTCCTGTAATACTGGTAATACGTATTTGGCATGGCGCTTGGCTGCAGCGGCTACCTTCGTCGGGGCTGTGTTCCACTCAACCTCACAGAGCTTTTGTCCGAAATAGTCTGGTGTGATTCTTAACATGAACGCCCTGATGCCGTCTTTGCCGGGCGCCGTGAAGTAATGGAAGAAATTACCGTACTCGGAATAGGACATATAGACACCATCGGAGGTGAGGATCGCACGGGCTAGCCAACTGCCTTTGCTGTCTTTCAGGTCGTACATGAACACCTGAACTTCTGGCTTATTGGAGAGGCAACAGGTATTGCCGATCAACTCATGCTTTCCGGTGGTGTGGGACTCGGGGAGGTCTGCAATCATACCGGGATTGTCATAGATGTTTCCGACAACTTCCATCCGTCTGTAGTCGCCGACATGACCGATATAGGAGGGTAGGAGCCGGTGGCAGCCCCAACGGAAACACCAACCGGCAATCTCTACGGGTGTACCGTCGTCCTCGAAGCCGTCCAGGGGCTTCAGATGCCTTACCTGATGCTGCCACTCCACAACAAACAGCCTCGAACTGCTATTGTCTGGTAGCACCATCGCTAGGATGTCTCCTTCATAGATGGGCTTATTCTTTTTGTCATTCCATCCGGTGTACTTACTGGCGGTGGCGATGTCGATATCTACCTTCTCGATGGGCGAGACATGGATATGGGGACGGAAACTCATCGTATGCAATTCTCCGGAGACCCAACGGCCATCATCTATGGCCTTGGCACGATAGATATTGCTGTCTGTCATAGCTCAATGGGCTCTAAGTGAACGATATCGTAGGCCTCACTGCCTTTGCCGAAGTCGGCATATACACAACGGTCCGTACCTACCCAGAAAAGACCGTCCTGGGTCAACTCTCCTTCACGACAGGAGTCCTTCAGGATCTTGCCCTTCTCGTTCTTGATGACCAGGCGCGTCTTCTGACCCTTAACCAATTTTCCCTCCCATTTCTTCTGAAGGTCGGCACTCCATACGACCTCGATACGCTTGCCGCTGTGGTCGTAATGTACGGCTGTACCACCAAAGATAGGCTCTAAGGCTTCTACCTTCTCGACGACCTGGTGCTTTGACAGCACTTTGTCTAAATCCAACTTCGCCAGGATAGCGTCTGGCAAATCTCTTTTGATAAAATCAATAGCTTCCATAATCTTTAAATGTTTTGAGTTAAACTTAATAATCCTCCATAATCTTAAATCCGTCGGCGATGCAGTTGGCCTCGAAGATCTCACTCCGCTTCGTCTCCTGGTCGTAGAAGATCGTATAACGGTCCGGAGAGTTTTCGGAGATGTCTGCAGACAATAGATAACCGCGCCTGAGGGCATTACAGCGATGGTGCAACTGACTGCGCGTATAGGGCTGCATCTTGATCATCGTGAGCTTTGTCTTCCTAGACAGTCCGTATTTCAACCGTAACTGTTCTTTGTGGATGATGTCTTTACGCGTCTTACTGAGGTTGTCTAAACGGGCCTGGTATCGCTCCGGAGAGGTACGCTTCAACATGGCTAGGGGCGACTCTCGCTTGCCCTCCTTCACCTCCTGCCAACGACGGCGGTTCCCTTCCATCGTGGCCTCACTGGGCGGATGACCGCGCTTGGCGTCATAGAGTCCGAGCTTATTGAAGGTTTTCACCATGGCCTTCGTCTGACGGCGCTGGATGGCGGCACGACCGGCCTCGCTCTTCCCGCTCACACCGCACTCCTTGGCCAACTTCCTCACGGTGCCCTGACTCACACCCATCGCCTTCGCAATACGGGCATTCTCAGTGATGGGGAACCATTTTATTAGCCAGGCTTTCTGGGCGTCGTCTAACTGGGTCGTCAACCCGTTAGCGCCGCCGTGCTTCGTGATCGTTCCTGGAAAAGGCTTCATTACTCTTCAGGATTAACTAACTCCCAGTCCTGGGCGAACAGGTCACTCATCGATGGCAACCAGCCATTGATAATCGTACCGTCAGCAGCCTTCAGACAAATGTACTGCTGGAAGAAACGATTCTTGCTCTCGTTTGGGTGGTGCTTCACCCACTCCTTGAAATTGTAGGGCAACGACTTCACGGTGTCGATGATGAAGTCATCCTTCAGGGAGTCAAACGGACGCATAAAAATAAACATTGCCTTACCGTTCCAGCCCTGACGACGAACCAACATACCGACCTGTAACGAACCGAGGGCCTGCCCGAAGGTGCCGGTGTCCTCTGGCTGTAACGCACTCGCCTCCTGGGCACCGACGACATAACAGGTTTCCATGTCGCCCCTGTTGTAGTTCTCATCTTCTTTCACTAGGCGGTTAATATACGCCGCCGCTTTTTCATCTAATGTCTTCATACTCGAATAGTTTTTTTTATGTTCAGTATGGCGCCGTATCACAGCGCCCTTTTTCCTCTAATCCAACTGGCAATAGCGCAACCGACATCAATGGCCAACACAAACGCAATGACCACAAACACCACCACGATCTCGATGGCGTCGGTACAGTTCCGGTAAACGCTCTTGCTTTCTTCCATATCTTTGCTGTTTAATTGTTTTCACTCAGAAGAGGGATAGCTGCTCGACGGTCTTCCCGTTTGGCAGTAAGGCCCTGCCATTGCATTCGAGATCGAAACGGGCGCAACCGCGGTCGAAATAGTCTTTGTCGATCTCGCAACCTACATAGTCGAAACCCATCATGTAAGCGGCTATACGGCTGCTCTGACTGCCCATCATGGGGTCGAAAATCCCCCCCCCCCCTACATGGGCGAAGGTTTTCAAGAGGTAGTGGTATAGCTCAACGGGTTTCTGGGTCGGGTGGATCTTCTCTACACGGTTATCGAAACGGAACAACTTGGCGGGCATGTCAAACGACGTCCAGGCAAACTCAACCTGTGAGAAGTTGGGCCAGGGCTGCTGTTTGTCCCAACAGACGAAACAACGGCAAGGGGGTAGTGGGAAGTAATTGCCGCCCCAGATGATCTGATGCTCACTCACACGACGTAACTCATCGAAAAAGGCGAGGGTGGGCGAGGTGTCCCAACGTTTGATGTTACCTTCATTCAGCACACGGTCTTTCAACTTCCCGGCGCCTTGTGTCGATCGTTTGTCTAATCCGTAGGGAGGATCGGCAATGGCGAGATGGAAATAATGGTCTGGCAGACTACGCATGTAGTCCATACAGTCCATATTGAACACGTCACTGATAGGTTTCTTGTTTGTCATAATGCCATCAAATCCTTTTTAGCTTTCTTCAACAGATCCGTTTTATAGCGGATGGCGATGTCAATCGCTTTCTCAATGACATTTCCGCTAAGGTGGATCTGGATATTTGACTCTTTATCTTCCAGCCACATGTCACCATCATAGGTCTTACGCTTCTGTAAGATGCGGATGTCGGTCTCTAAGTCCTGGATTTCCTCACGCAAGTTAACGGCTTTATCGATGTCTTCTAACTTCATATCTTGATGTTTTGATTGAATATTTCCGTCCTGTATGGCGCCGTATCATAGTGCCCCTTCACTTCGTCTCCCGCGCCAGCATCATACTCATCATGTGCTGCGTATAGGCACGACCGGGGATATACTGATAATCCGTCGATACCTTCAACAGATGGAAGGTCTGCAGACTGTACGACTGCGTGCAATATTCTACCTTCTCGATGGCCTCGCCATCCAGCGGTGGCACAAACAATTTCCCCTCTGGCACCGGCATCGAGGGATTACGATAGAGGGCCGTGGACTTCTGTAACTGTACCGCTTTCACGTCAAAGGTCACACAGACATCGGTATCCACATTCCCGCTCAGGTAGTGGATGGCTTCGTCAGGATCATCCGTCGTAAAACAGAAGCCTACACTCGCGGTCTTGTAACCGTTTTTTGCGTGATCAGTGCTGTTATGAAGGGTCTCGCCCTTCAACAACTTCTGAAATTCGGCCATGCTCATAAATCGGTGTACTGTCATATTCTTATTATTGGTTGTATGTTCTGTTATGACTCTGACTCAAGGGATGACTCGGGTAATAAGACCGTATCCATCCGATCGATCAGACTCGAGGCCTGCTTACGGATCCTCAATTTGACAAAGATAGCGGGCTCACCACTCAAACCGACTTCCATCCTGAACTGATGGGCCTCCAACTTCGCCAGGTATATCGTCAACGGGTCCCCCATCTTACAGGGATAGGCCTTGAAAAAGGTACGTAGGCGCGTCTCATCAAACTGCTCCGCTTCCTCATCGTCCACGGCACAACTCTCAAACGCACGTAAGAAGGCATCAACCTTCTGGGGTATCACAAAGTCCTCTAGACTGACACCCTCATCCAGATCCTCAGGATCACTCTTTTTCTTATTCTTCTTTTCAGCCATATTTTCGGGGACAAAATTACATTAAAACTTTTGTTTTGACAAATTAAAACCGTTAAAAATCGTTGTTTTAATAAAATTTCCACCCCAACTGCTTGTTTCTCCAAAAAATTAACTACCTTTGCACCCGATCATCGAATTAAAACCCCCATGGAGAAAAAAGTATATTGCTACCAGACCGACGAAAACTCTAACGTCGGTCGTAAACTGAAAAAGTTCTGGGACGCGGCTCTTCGGGCTGCACGTAAGGCGGATCAGTATGCGGCCAAATATGGCGCCGATACGTATCTGCCGCCCGTTCAGTTCTTCGAAGGGGGTGTGGACTACCTCGAGTTCGAGACGACACCCGACCTCCGCGTGTGGCGCAAACGGTTCGAGGTGGACGGCAAAGAACAGTATGAGCCCAACTGCATGTATAACGGCGAGATCCTGGTAGTGCCTGATCGACGCTTCCAACCGTCTTCTACCTGGGATCGGACGTTCTCTAAGACGCACCTCACATGGGAACAGGCCAAACCGAAATACTCGCTCCGTAAATGGGCGGAGGTCATCAACTATACACTCACGGGCAACCGTGAGGAGGATGAGAAGGCGGTCGAAGACCAGCTCCGTAACAAGTCCTTTGTGCCCTACGTACAGTTCTACGGCGATCTGCCGGCAAACGCGAAGGTCGTACCCAACTACCTCCGACAGGCCATCCAGGCAGAGAAAGACCGTCAGGCGCTCCCGGTCGTAGAGGTCGAATGGCTCTTTGCCATCCTCGATGCGGTGTCGCCATTCGATAATAAGAAGGCTTCCACTATCTCAAAGAAGGATCTCGCCAGCGCCTTCGCCAATACGGAGACCCCGATGCTTTTCTACTACCAGGGGAAATTCTATGTGTCGCTGGTACTCCCCTGCCACGCCGAGGGACTGCATGAGATTACCGAGGGCACCTTCAACTATAAGAAGAATATCGCCCTGAGAGAACAGCCTAGCTAAACCCTATCTAATATAATAAGGTGTAACCAATCGAAAATGTTGCTTTCACGATGATAATAAGATTTTGAGTTAAACAACGCCTCCCCGGAGTTCCATACCCCGGGGAGGTTTTTGTTATGTTGGCCTGGCTAAGATTGTTCTTCTGGTTTATCTGACTTCGGGGCCTGAATGTCTTCCGCGACCACCGACCCGCTCCGGTCTCCATACAGACGCGAAAGCTCCGCATTCTGACGCTCGATGATATCCATCAAACGGTTACGTTCAGCGTCAAAACTCGCCTGACAGTCACGACGTATCTGGTCCTGTTTCTCATGGTGCTCACGGTCTAAGTCCCGGATCTCCTGCGCATAGTTACGTTCCAACTCCCGGATCTCCTTCTCATACTTCAACTTCATTTCTAAAATCTGCTGATTCGAATTAAAGACCTCACTATCCGACTGATTAGCACCTTGGTTTTCACCCTCAGAGGTTTTAATCAGTTGTCGCATTTCGTGAATACGCGCGATCTCATCCTGCCTCCGTTTCAAACCGGCTTCCACTGCCATCTTCTGGGCCCGCGAACGCATCGTACGCTCACCGACACGGGTCTCCACAATTCCACGACCCTTGCCATCCTTCATACCGTAACCGTCCACCGGTAACAACTGATCCCCCTCCTGCGCCAAAGGCACCTGGATATGCACCTCTTCGTCACTATCCAGGAAAAAACCGTCTAACGGCACCTGGTAGAAATTGCACATCCTTAACATCGCCGTGACATGCACAGGCACCTTGCCGTCTAACCATTTATTCAATGATACATAGTCCTGGCAACCTAACGCTTCCAACAGATCTTTCTTCGCCAGATGATGCTCATCCATGAACTGCTGTAAGTAAGCATAATTATAACTCAAATCCATATTTAACTATTTTTAAATGTTCACCAACCAACAAATTAAAACCGAAAGCCACACACTAAAAGCCCGTTTGAACTTCGGTTTAATTCGTATCACCAAACTAACACAATGTTAAATTCATAAAATCTCATCAAAAAACTAATTAAAACCTTTGTTTTTACAAAAAATATTTCTACCTTTGCGCAAAAATAATAATAATTTTCCAAATAAACAAATGATAATTAACAAATTAACACCGCCAGGATCACACCTGAAATCAGATGATCTCACGCCGACGCAGAAAGAACAACTCTACGAGGTTATGCGAAGACATGAGGCGTCACGGGGATTCTCATACGATCGCTTCTTTAAGGAGGGATTCAAGTCCTGGGAATGGCAGGGCATCGATGGGGTCAAACGCGACTTCCTCATACAGAATGCTTCCGCCATCTGGCCTGATCCGGATAACAGACCCACAGCACCCGACGATGAACGATATAACCAGGTCGTCACAGAAAGGGGACGCTTCTATGCGCTCATATCGGGCGTACACGGACTGAGAAAGACCTTTATCGACCACATGGCCGCTATCGGCATGGGGGCGTCACAACTGAGACTCAAATTCCCGACCGATGAGTGGCGGGACTACGAACGGATCGGCATCCTCTCTATCGTAAGGGAGTTCGAGGCCGACATCTCTTCATAATAACATAATGACTAGAAATAAAGCCCGACGGGGGCGTCCGACCAAAGACCGCAGGCCATGGCTTAACATAGCCGTGACAACGGAATGCCGCGGAGAGGAGGATGGCCAACTGGCTTTCCTCTTCCGTGGCGCCTTCCTGCGCATCATCACGGAATGCTTCAGATACCTCGTTGGAAACGGATGCGGAATAGCTGAGAAGGCAACAGTCACAGAACATACCGCACCAAGACACCATAATGGACGCAACTTTCACTATATAGAGGCACTCCTCGAGTCACCTAACGACCAGTTCGCCTCGAAAAATGATATGCGGATACTCATAGAGGCAACACTTCACCGCCTGCACCCATGCCACATCACATGGATCGAACTTGAAGATTTTATGAACTTATAACTCAAAACTGTATGGAAAAGATTATCGACATCGTGATCGACTTCGAAACTCTCTCACTACAACCGAATGCGGCTCTGCTACAACTGGCCGCCGTACCGTTCAACCGCACAGCGCCAGGACATGAGGAGATGTTTAAAATACCTGGCATAAGTGTGTTCAATGAGTATATCGACCTGGCTTCATGCGCCGTCGAAAACCTCGACTTCAACCGCGATACGCTGGAGTGGTGGGCACAGAAGGATGATGCGCTTAAAAATAACATCTTCCTGAATCCTAACCGACACCATATCTGTGAGGTGATGGCGAAGTTTGCATCATGGCTGGAATATGTCAAATCGACCACGAATGCCGAAATCATCCTATGGGCACAGGGATCGGATATGGATATCGCCATCCTGCGCTTCCAGGCAACACGACATATCCGGGATTTCCAGCAGCTCGTTCCATACTGGCACTTCCGCGACGCCCGCACATTCATCATCGAGACAAAGGCGTTTCTCGACGTACCACAACCGCAGGATGCACTCACGGACCACCGACTGGTTTATACGCTCCTGCCACAGTTCGACATCGACAAAGAGGGTGTGCCCGAGGAACTGCACGACCTCGGATCGGAGGCCGTTCATAACGCACTCTTCGATGCGGCACGCACGGCCTGGCACCTCTATACGGTATTCCTGATCCTCTCTGACTGCCGTCACGCCCGCTTGAAATAGTTGAGTAGGGTGCTGTGACACAGCGCCCTGATGTCTCTCACGTTATTTGTCTAAGGTGATATGATTTATTCCCCTCTGATCAACGAACTGGCGGCACTGCCTCTGGCCCTCCTTCGTCTCCGTCCCGCGGACACTCAGACAGAAGAGGGACAGACGGCCTATTTCTGCCCGTTCTGCAAGGATCAGCGCACACCGCACTTCATCGTCTATCATACCCGCAAGGGCGGACTCTATGGTACACCCGTAGAACACTGGCACTGCACCCGCACACACCGCGCAGGATTCGGCGCCATCGAACTGTATGCGGCCATGAAGGGACTGGGCTACTGGTGGCGAAAGAATGAGTTTTCGCCCCAGGTGTTCGTATGCGTAGGGGAGGATCTGCGACAGGCGTGTTTAGGACTGCTACACCTCGCAGGGCATAGCGATGAGGAGATAGCGGAGAAATGGCCCGAGGTGCTGACCAGGGATTACAGACAGATAGCCATACGACCGCAGAACATTCTTACCTTCGAACCTAAGACGGCTTTCACACCACAGGATCTCGCGGCACTGGGATGCACCACCTGGCTCGACCTCGACGGCATCCCGCATTATGGCTTCGACGTGGATAACCCGGAATCTAACTACCACTTCAATGAGGCGATGATACAGGATGAGTTCAGGACCTTCGCCGTGGCAAAGGTAACACTGCCTGCTGTCTCGCGTAAGGGGGAGATGGTGTCTGAGGTGCTGGTATCCACACCCTGGAACCCGATACTGATGGTGTTCACGGATGATGAACGACAGGATGCAGGAACGATCTTCTTTCCGGCAAACGACCGTATCTCGCCGATTGTCTTCTGTAACACGGAGGAGCACACCGTACGTAAGGTGTCGAAATGGCTCAGTGGCGATACGGTATTCTCAAAGGCGGTGGATTACCGCGATACGGACAATACGGGCGTACGCCGCGCTATCGACGAGACGGATCCATCGGAGGAGGTGAACCTGACACGACAGGAATGGACCGAGACGACGGATGATAAGGGCAACCGCAAACTGGTGTTGACGGATGTGGATATACCGGATAAGGAGATCAAGGCGCGCGCACTGATATATTGTGCCTCTCCTCAGGATGCCATTGCGACATACTACCACCTCAAGGCACTACGCTTCAACTACCCCGAGAAATTCGGAGACCGTTCTTTCCACGTCTGCTTCCCCTTCGGACAGGTGCCGTTCTCCTCAGTACATTTTAATAAGATGTTCCGCTTCGCGGATAGCATCTACACACTATTCCCGCTCACACAGAAAGATACCATAAGGGCCCGCGACATCTCTTGCCGATATCGCACGATGCTCAGGGCCTCACTGCCTGATACGTTCCTCGACAGGGCTCATGTGTTTGCACCTCGCCTGTTCTGCCATACAAGCGCCACTGTGCGCGACTTCTTTATGGTGTACCACATGCTGCCCAGAGAGGCGTACCAGCATGATAACGACATCAACCGTCTCTTTTCGTCTTGTATCACCTCTGCACTCACATCCGACCCGCTGGAACGCAAGGAGAAACGGGATAAGAACGGCATTGTAAAGGAGGTGTTCTATACGGTCAACCCGGCTACGCTCTGGGAGTTCATGGCGGGAATGGGTTATGCCAGAGACGTCCAACAGAATGAGGCGAATAAGATTGGCCGATTCGTACATATCGACGGACCGTTTGCGGATGAACTTACTCCGGAGTCAATGGTACAGGCAACGGTTGATGCACTCAAACATTATGCAAAGCAGCTCAACGATGCGCGCCCTGGCCTGCCGGATGAATACGAACTGATGCTGCAGGCCATCCTCAGGGCGAATAAGGAGATTAATAAGAACACCATAGCATCGCTGCCTGCCGTCCATCTGAACTATACCGGGGGCTATGGTCGTAACATCGAACATTTCTTCTATGGCAACGGGGCCGTCAGGATCACACCGGATGCAATCAGACTGATATCGTATGATGACATCGATTTCAATGTCGAACGGGGCGAACTGATGAACTGGAACGTCACCTTGGCCAAGGAAATGCCGTTCGAGATATCGGAGAACCCGATCTACCGGGAACGCCTCGAAGCGATCAAACGGAAACGCGAGGAAAAGGATGAGACGGGAAAAAGGAAATACACCCTCCGACAGATGGACCTCGAAGAGTCGGAACTCCAGCGATGGGCGGAGACGCACCGCTGGATCGTCGATTGGAAGGGAAAAACGGAGGAGGAGATGTGGCCGGCACTCAGGATGTACCGCGGATTCGCGAATGAGGACTGGGAACATGAACAGGAACTTTTGCATGACGGACAGAAGCTCACACCTGACGAACAGATGGAATTGGATGCGCGCTTCACTAACCTGATGTTTGATCTGGGACGTCTCTTGTGGCGATACCGCGAAAGTAAGTCTAACTGCATCGTTTATCTCATCGAGAACGTAGTCAGCGCCCAGAACCGCGCAGAGGGTGGATCGGGAAAATCAACCTTCGTACGTATCGGATGCGGGTCATGCTGCCATGTGCTGAACATCAACGGACGCGACTTGACTTCTAATCGTGAGTTCTCGGCAAACCTATCTGGATATATCCATCACGTACACCGTGTGGCACACTGGGAGGATGCAGAGGCAAACTTCGACTTCGGAAAACTCTATAACCTCGGTACAGGTGACTTCGAGGTACGTTATATGTATAAGGATCCGGTGAAGATTCCGCTGTCTGAGGGCCCGGGACATGTGGTATCATCTAACTTCCCGCTACACGACCTCGACGACTCGACGATGCGACGCGTCGGACTGGGGGGCTTCTCGCACCGCTTCTGTGGCGCTAACATTATGAAGAATAAGGTGGCACGACTGATATCGGACATCATGCCGGACTTCAACCCGCGCGACCCTGAGAAACTGTCTCAGCAGACACGTAACCACCTGATGCTCATCGGAGCCCTGGCCGTTCAGTTTGTCATGCGGTACGATGAGAAGGTAGATGCACAGAAGAAATATGTGGAGGATCGTGTACTGGCGGATGCTCTGACGCCGGAGTTCCTGAACTTTGCCCGCGTGTTCTTCTCTCAGGATCATGTCTTTGGTGTCCCCATCGACCTCGACTCGATGCTGGATGAGTTCAAGTCGGATTATGCGGGAGCCTCGAAGGCACGCGACGACTCTTTCTCTCCGAAGAAATTCAAACGCCGTATCATCGACTACTGCGAGACGGCCAACATCGTAATGAACCCGCCACAGCTTTTCGTCAATGCAGATGGCTCTGTACTGAAGAAAGCGGAACGTACGAACTACTTCGCACGACAGGCCTGGTGTACCGTCCACTACTTCGAGGGACGCGACTGGGAACGGGATAAATCCATCCAACCGAAACAGATCCGCGAACTGACACGTACCGACCACGCCGTGTATTTCTTCCGACCGGGACGCGATGACATCCCAGCGAATAACAACGAACTCCTACGACGCTATGAGGACTTCCTGAAGGAACCTGACCCGGCACCGATACGCGACGACTCGGGTAAACTGGTGACACTCACAGAGGAAGAATCGCTCCGCTGGCGCCGTTACCTGGATAGCCTCCAGCGACGGGCCTCTGGTGCTGCCATGCCACAACAGGCCACAGCCACCACAACTCCCGCACCTCAGGAACCGGAGGATCTGCCCTTCTAAGATGATAATATGTTTAAATAAATTATAGTTAATATGGCACGTTACAGATTTTCAATCGACCTCGGCATCTTCACAGGTGCCCGCTTCCTCTCCCTCACCCTCACAGAGGGAGGCAAACCCATTCCGGGTATCTTTATCCCTGCCGGCATCAACGGCATCGAAGTGAAAAACGACGACCGCGAGGAGTCTAAACGAAACCCGTCTCTCTTCCGCGCATTTATCAACTTACGTCAGGTGTTCTGTAATAACAAATACCTCGATGCGGTCAAACAGTCTCTCTTACGAAAGGGGGAGAACATCACACTCTACAATGTACCGGCATTCAATGTGGCCTACTCGCTTCCGGAGGAGAAACGTAAGGTCATACGCGCCGCTCTCGCTAAACGCGTCATCGCCGAACATCCGGATTGGGCCAGCCAGTCGGATGAGAAGGGTACGGAACTCGCGGGGGCCATCTCGCGCATGATGCCCTTTAACATGGGAGACTCGTATCTCATCGAAGAACAGACTCAGACATCGGCAACACCGGCGACGAATGCGGCTCCTACGGCGACACAGCCTACCTCATGGACGCCTCCTTCAGGAACGGACTACGACCCATTCTCGGCGGGGGATGCTCCAGATGATCTTCCATTCTAATATTTAAATCCATTTAGATATGAAACTGACAATATCCACCAAAGCACTCCTCGCACCGCTCAAGGCGGTCTCTGGAGTCATCGTCAAAAAACCGACACTTCCCATCCTGGAGTGCGCTCTCGTAGAGTATATCGATGAGAATCATGCCTACATCACGGGCTCTTCACCGGAAAACGCACTGACAGTACCCATCGACCTCCGACTGGCCGACGACTCGTTTACGCCGTTCTGCCTGTCTCTCGAAACGCTGATGCCGATCCTCTCGGCACTGCCGGAACAGCCGCTGGATATCGAGATCGACATGGAGAAACACCTGGCGGTATTCCACCATTCGTCGGGCGTGTTCTCACTGCCGGTACAACCGGGCGATGAGTTTCCGCACCTCCCGGAACTCAAAGAGCCGCTGTGTGTCTTCGAGATACCACGCGATATATTTCTGCCCGCCATTAATGCGGCATCGGCCTGCGCGTCCAACCAGGAGTTTAAACCGGTCATGTGCTCGGTACTGCTCGACGTCCGACAGGATGGCGTGACATTCGTGGCCTCCGATGGTCATAAGATGTATAAGTATGCCTTCGACCACGGCATCCCGTTCCTCAAACAGGGCGATGCCGACGGCATTCTACTGCCGGCAAACGTGGTAAGGGCCATCCTATCGGCCTTCGAGAAGGCGGACATGATTCGTGTCTCACATGATGGCCAGAGGATTCTCCTCGAGTCTGACATCCCACAGAAGGGGAAAAAGACGGAGGGAGAGGAACCGACCTCTCTTGGTACGACATCGTTCTCTATACGCGACATCGAAGGCAAATATCCGCAGTACGACCGTATCATACCAAAGGACCCGCCTTACCAGGTGAAGGTGCCTACCAAGGATCTGCTCGGTGCCGTCCGACGCGTCGATCTGCTGTCACCGTTGGCCTCGAAACTCTTGAAGTTCTCACGCTGCCTCGAAGGCCTCTTTGTCTCTACGGAGGATATAGAGACGTCTCGCTCGGCCTCTGAGACAATCACCATCGATGCGGATAACATCAACCTACCAACGGATTTCGCCATAGGTTTTAAGTCGGATACTCTGATTCAACTACTCGGCAACATTTCCACGGATGATGTGCTGCTACTCTTCACTTCTGCAGAGAAGGCCATCCTGATCAAGGAGGCCGATCCTAAGTCTCCCCTCACGGAACTCTTAATGCCGATGAAGATTACTGGATAGTAGAGTACGGCGCTGTGCCACAGCGCCCCTCTCTTTAAAATCTCTGCCTATGAACTCAGCGCAATGTTTCTACCAGCACGGCCATACCTTCTACTATATCTTTCCGGATGGTACCGTACGCTCTACACGTAACGTCCTGTCGGATCAGAAGACATGGCATGTCATAGCTACCTATAATGGTAAGGGATACAGGCGTATCCGCATACAGGGGAAGACCTTCAAGGTCCATCGCCTCGTTGCTGAATATTTCCTGCCGAATCCTGACCATCTCCCTTATGTCCTCCATAAAGACGGTAACAGAGATAATAATAATCTCTCTAACCTCGGATGGAGTGCTAACCAGAGTAATCACCAATAATGTGCCCTGTGCGAGGCCCTGTGTCGGAATTTAAATAAGGTGGTATGAAAGATAAAAAGTCCCAATGTTTCCATCTGATCCAGGAGGTTATCAGTGATGACCCTGGCAGATTTAATGAAATGTCGGTGGAGGATTTCTGTTTCTACCTCCTCGATGAGATTCGGTAATTGTTGAGTATGCGGCTATAATATAGCCGCTTTTATTTTGTCTCTACCTCCATACTTCCTTTTTGTACCTTTGTCTGTGAATTAAAAGATAAAGTATGCAAGAAGAATTACTATTACCGCGTATCGTGGACCTCTGTCAAAGGCTATTCGACAACATGCCAGAGCCCGAAACGTTCTCACTCGATACGGACTTTGAAAATGACCTCGGTCTCGAAAGCCTCGATCGCATAGACTTGATCATGGCCTGCGAGACAACCTTCTCTGTCAAACTGAATATGCAGGAGGCGAAAGACCTCCATACCATGCGCGACCTCATTCAATATATCCTCTCATGCACAATAAAGTAGTCATAACAGGTATGGGCATCTGGTCCTGTATCGGACAGGATATCGAGACCGTCACCGAAAACCTACGCAAAGGGAAATCGGGCATAGGCATCATGCCGTCACGGACGGATTATGGATACCAGAGCCCGATAACGGGACGGATCCCTATGCCGAACCTAGAGAACGAACCGCTACGACGCGCCCAACGGACGTGCATGGCGGAACAGGCACAATATGCGTACATGGCGGTCAAACAGGCCTTGGAGATGGCACCGCTGACAGACAGATTCCGCGTCGGACTGATCGTGTCGAATGATTCCTGTGCGGCTCAGGCGGCGGAGACGGAGGCGATCATGGCTGCCAGACATGACTCGAGATTCCTCGGGGTGGGGGCGATATTCCGGTCCCTGAACTCCAACGTGTCGATGTCACTGGCTCAGGTGTTCCGCTTCGGGGGATTGTCCCTGACAGTATCGGGGGCCTGTGCGGGCGGACTTCATGCCATCGGTCTCGCCACGAACCTCATACGATCGGGTGTCATCCAGGCGTGTGTCGTCGTAGGAGCTCAGGAGAACGGTCTTCATGCCTATACGGCCTTCGACGCAATGGGGATATTCTCACGACTGACGGAGGATCCGCGACGGGCATCACGACCATTCGACCAGTCACGCGCCGGACTGGTGCCTTCTGGTGGCGCCGCGGCCCTGGTCATCGAGTCTGCTGAACATGCGGCCATGGGAAACAGACACCCCATAGCGGAGATCCTGGGATATGGATTCAGTACGTCACCGGACATCGTACACCCTTCTACTCAAGACATCTTCCGGACAATGAGCAATGCCATCAAGGAGGCGGAGATTGAACCGCGTGATATCGAACTGATAACGGCTCATGCCACGGCAACAGTCGATGGCGACCGCGCAGAGGCGGAGGCGATAACGGCGCTGTCGTACTTTCGTCCGCCTTATGAGGGTGGAGTGGGGGGCTACCCGACGGAGAACCCCTGGGTCATCGCACCGAAACATCTTACAGGCCATGAATGCTGGATGGCGGGGGTCTCACAGACCATCTACACCCTCCTGCAGATGACAAACGGCTTCCTCATGCCGCACGAATATCTCACCAATCCGGATCCAGCAGCCCGCACCCTCCGATTCCCCCGCACCCTCGAAGAGGTGAAGGTGAAGACGGCACTCATCAATGGCTTTGGCTTCGGGGGCACAAACGCCTCCATCGTCATCCGGATATGATGGATGTCTGTCTGTTACTCTGTCTAAAAAAGTTACTCTGTCTAAAATAAAATAGTATGTCTGAAAATAAGAAAGTCATCATCCTGGGAACGGCCCACCTCGGCACCACACCAGGTAAATGCGCCCCGGATAACTCTATCCGAGAGGCCGTCTATTCTCGCGAACGCATCGATGCCATCGAGGCAATCCTGAAGTCTTATGGCTATACGGTATATGTCGATCACAGGTCTCTTGAACCGCACCGGCTGATGAAGGCGGGGACGGCCAAGGCACAACAGTCACGGGAACTGAACTTCCGAGTTGATTTCGTTAACTCTCTGTGCCGGGGATACGGACCTCAGAACTGCATCTATGTGTCACTGCACCTCGACGCTGCCGGCGACGCTGGTAAGTGGATGAACGCTGGGGGATGGTCTTGTTTCACCTCTCCGGGACAGACAAAGGCGGACATCCTCGCGGAATGTTTCTACGATGCTGCAGAGGTCAACCTGGCCGACTATAAGATTGCCATGGCCAAGGGAAAACGGAATGGCGACTACGGAAAGAACCAGAACCCCATCCGTACGGATCTCACCGACGGCGACCGCGATAAGGAGGCTTCGTATTACGTCCTCACAAAGACGGCCTGCCCTGCCGTTCTCACAGAGAACCTGTTTCAGGATAACCGCGCTGATGTGGCCTTCCTCCTCTCGGAGGCTGGGAAACAGGCCATCGAACGGCTGCATGTGGAAGCAATCATCGCGTACTTCGACCGCATGAAATAATTTTTTTATCGCTAGTATGTCTCGAAAGAAAAAAAATATTGCCCCAACGCAGGAACCTCAGGAAACGACGCCTGAACTCGCCTACTTCGACCACTGCCAGGATCTCGCACTGAAAGTCCTGGCTCAGTCGGGCAACTGTGCTGAGTCGCAGGCGGAGTTCAAGGCGGCGACATCGGTCCCGCAACTCGTAGCGGCATGGCATCATTTCTGGGCGGGCATCTTACATGAGGTGCCGGAACAGATCGTAACGGTGTTTACCGAATTTTACCCGAAGTTCCGCGACGACATCAACAGGGGCGGACTCTATTACAACGAGGCACCGCCAATCGGCACACCGGCTTCTGTGGTGCTCATCGGCGACGATGAGAGTAAGGTGATATCGGTATATGGACGCCACCGCGTCTATGTCATAGGCAACGCACGCGTCATCTGCCGGGAGAACTGCAGCGTCTTCGTCAATGCCGAACGCGCCAGGGTCACGGTCATGGATAATGCAAGGGCCAACTGCGACGCGGGACATGTCGAAGGCTATGGTCATGCCTTCATCAACGGTAAGGGGGACTTCATCTCGTACGACTCGGCAACGGTCTATATCGTAGGGGGACAGCTCACCACCCATGGCCACTTCGAGATTCATGCGTATAACCCGGAGACGGTCATCAACTCCTTCACCGCCAAGAGGATCAACCTACACGATGGCGCCAAACTGGTGATCACGTAACTTTTCACTTCTCACTTTTTACTTCAATTATGAATAGTCTCATTTCTATTTCCGCCATCGACCAGAAGGGAAAACTCCGACCGATGAATATCCCGGGGGATTTCTCGATTGACATTGACGACCAAAACCCGCTCTTCAATGACAATGAGATGTTTTCGTACCCCTTCCCAATGCCGCTTGAAGGTAATCGCTTCATCCTGGGAAATATCGACGACCCGAAAAATGTGGATCGGCCTGTCTCTCTCGAACATACGAAGATGCGTATCGCCTTCGAAAACATGCCGTTCCGGTCGGGAACACTCGTAACAACGGAGAATGAGGTGATTGATAAGTCGCTGACCATGAACATCGCGGCCAGTGAACATGACATTAAAGACCTCATAGGTCAACTGAACTGCCGCGACGTCCCAGTGAAGGATAAGATTCTCATCGGTGAGAAGATTGGAGCGGTAGAGGCATCGATCAACTATAGGTATCATATCAAGGTAACGTTCTCAGGAAAGAAACCGGACCATGAGGAACATCCGCCGGTGTCGGAGTCGGCAAAGGTGGTGTTCACACCTCAGGCACTCGGATTCTCTTGCCCTGGGGAGTGTAACACCACAGGTAACAAGGAAAAGGCTCAGGTGGCGGAGACGATATCGTACGACGATGGCAAACAGCGTAAACGACCGTCCATCAAGAACTCTTATATCAACGTCTCGGAGGAATATCCGTTGAAGCCGTACTGTAATGCGCGTGTGGCCTATTATCACTACGGACTGGATGACGACGGTAAGAAGACTTCCAATGTCATCAACCCCATCGAGAAAAGGGGTGGCCCTGAGAACAAATGGCCATACTGGGTACTGGATGCGGATCGTCAACAGTCGGGCATCTGCTTTTATGTTCTCTATTTTCTGGATTGCCTCTTCCACTACCTCGGCGTGAGCTTCGACAACTCGGAACTGATGAAGGTGGAGGATATGAGACGACTGTGTTTCTTTACGACGCTCTGTAAGTATGATGAGGAATATAAGTATCCGGATCAGATTCCGTTCTTTACGTCCGTAGAACAGATCAACGAGTGGTGTGATTCCCGTGGCACGGGCGGACACTTCGAGTTTAAGGATGGGGAGAACATGCAAGTCAACAGTGCCATCTATACGGATCCGAACGGCGTAGAAAGGGTGGTGAACGTGGGTAAGGATGATGTGACGGCTATCACGGTCTATCCTTCTGTTATTTCGCGTAACGTGAAGGGAAATATCATGCTGATGTATGCCAATTCACAGAACTTCCCGGAGGAGTCGGTACAGACGGTGCTTGATTCGCTCTGGAACTCCTTCGGTATCAAGTTCCACTACGACTACGAGAAGAAACATGTGAGGGCCTACTTCGTACGCGATGTGTTCCGCTCTCAGGAGGCACCGATAGACTTCCCGGGACGCGTGATCTCCATGCAGAAGGTGGCGGAGAAATACACGGGCGTACGTGTCTGCTACTCCCAGGAGTCTTCCAGCAAGGAACAGCAGGGCAACCTCACCACCGGAAAGAAGGATTACGATACGGACTATGACTATATCGACTATCCGGAGGAGACGACCATCACGGATCAGACATACGGACAGATATTCAAGGCTCCGCGTATGAATGACGCCAGTGGGAATATGAACGTCTATATCGACCTCCAGACGGGTAATAAGTACCGTATCAAGGTGAATAGCGACGCGGAACGGGCACAAGACCTGAAACCGGTCCTCTTTGAGGTCGGACAGTTCAAGGGTGTGGAGATAGGAGACTGCAGCGAGAAGAATGAGAAGTTTGTACTCGAAATGGCATCGGACTTCCAACCGATGGTTTTTAATGATGTCAACTACGAAAACGAACTGTCTGCTGCCTCCGGGGCCGTCGAACAGGCTGGATATAAGGTCATCCTGAACCCGACGGGCACAGAACCGATCCTGGCGGCGTATATCGATGAGGATATGGAACATGAGTTCCTGGAGCATCGCATACACCAGGTGCTCGCCTCGAACGTCGCGGAGTTCTATTTCGATGAGGTACTGGATGGGCTCATCGAGAACTACGACCCCTCGGACTCTGACGATGGTAACTCACCGCTCCAGTCGATGGACTGGGGACTGGCTATCGCACTCATGCGGGGTGGTGGCACCAACCAGACATACCAACTCTATGATTATAACTACGATGGTTTCAGAAACTCGAAATGGAGACCGGTCGCCGGCCTCTATGCCCTCACGTCCGACTCTATCGACATGTGGGGTAATGAGTATGATTATAATGGTGTCAAAGAGGGCATCGGAGAGGGGGAACGGTTCTCATTGAAGATCCGATCCTGGGTACAGCCGGACTGGGCGGACCATCCGCTGGTAAACCCGGATATCGTCAATGTGGCAACGGGTAAGATCGAGAAGAAAATCAAGTCCCGCGGACTCTTCGACTCCTTCCTGTCGGAATATGCACACTTCATCCTGCACCGGAGGATGTACCGCGTACGGATAGAGTGCTCCGCCGCTCAGGTGGCCGACGTACCTAACCACTGGGATCGACGCTTCCGCATCAATGGCCTGGTGGGCTTCATCAACAAACTGTCTTACACGCTCCATGCTGCCGAGGGACTGAAAGACCTCGAAGTGGAGTTCTTTGTATTGTAGATTCTTCATATTATGAATAGATGATAATAGTCCTGAGCGCAGGCGCATTTTGATTTTAGGTTAGTAGTAATATTTATAGTTTTAGTTTTTTAGTTATTGGATAGATAAGGGCTGACTGGGAAGCCGGCCCTTATCGTTTTTCTGATGCTTTCTCTCTCACCCGCCGTCTCCGCCTGCAGGGTATTATTTCCTATTCATAGTCTTTCTGGCTTGTCATTTCTCATCTATCACACCTTCTCGGACCGTCAGGGCCGCTACTCCGCGCTGGTGGCCGCAGCAGACTAGATACTTCGTTCGACGCGCACGATGTGGCCGTCAGGCCGTCATCGTAGCGGTCGCCGGTGTAATCTTTAATCTGTATCGACCTCCAAGGCTGAACTCCGCCACTTATCATTTATCACTCTTCACTTCTCTCCCCGCACCCCGACCACTCCACAATAGCTAGGTAGCGACACTATCACTCAGACCAGAGTAGCAAAAGACGCCGTTCAGGGGCGAAAATCGCCAGTCGGGGACGAGTGACGTTTTGGCCAGAAGTACAAAAATATCTCCCAATGGAAATTTTTTCTCCTCTCCTAAAAGTAAAAATCCCGTACCCTAAAAGTAAATGAGCAAATGACGATGGCGCTGCCATCTTACTTGTAAATAGGCTATCCCCTTGAGGGGGAGAGGGGGAGGGCATAAGACGGGCGGATTATGAATTTTTTTGATTCCCATAAATAATTTTTTTCCTCCCGTATGCGTAATATCTTTAAAAAAGAGGTAAAAACGTCACTCAAAAGATATATCTCTATGAAAATGAGTGAGTTAAACCATTTTTCAAAATGTCACTCAAACGTCTTTCCGCATCTTTCTGCATCTTTCAAATCCCCAAAAATCCCCTGGCTTCCGCATCAAGATAACATTCCAGTGACATTTTAGGGGTTCAGGGATATTTTTTTCTCGCCCCATGTTTAATCCTGTCAATCATGGGGGAAATTTGATAAAACTTTGTTAAAATCGGATTAAAGCCCTAAAAATAACAAAGTTTTATTTTGTCAAATCAGATTTTTAATTTAACTTTGCACCCGACAATCAATGATAAAAATCATCTATAATAATAATAAATAAGGTATATGAACAAATTTCTAATCGTTACAACATGGCTCACACTGGCGCTGCTGGTGGCAACCATCATCTGGATCTGCCCCTGGCTCGATACCTATGCACCGGCCATCGGCATCTTCATTGCTGCGATGCTCAACGAAGGACTCACCTCCTGGAAGTACCATAAGACAACCTTCAAAGATAAGGAGTTCTGGTGGAAGATACGCTACTTCGGAAAATCCTACGGCATGGAGATTCGCGCACAACTCATCGCGATCATCCTCATGGCCGGACTCGCTTGGCTATGCGAGGATTACCGCTTCTGGCGTTTCGTCGCCCTTTTCATCGCCGGCATGTCCGCCCAGTTCCTCTTTCACTACATCATCGAGTGGTTTACTGTCACCTTCCTGCACATCCGACCACGTATCAATGTCAAGGATATGGAAGATCTGCTACCAGGAGAGTACCCACGCGCCTCTGAGTCAGAGGATGGACCTCAGTAGTTGGTATGATGTTAGTCTGTTACTCTGTCTAAGAAAATTTGCCTGATGATCGATTTCTCTTCCATCTGTTCAATCTATGTCGATGCCCACGATAACGCCGGACGGTTCGTGGACCGCGAGACGGGCGAGATCATTAAGGAGATGTCCGTACATGATTTCTGTCTTACGGATAGATGGAAACCGGTCGTCGAACAGCTCCGGGCGCTCATCGCACAGTATGGGGAGAAAACAGCCAAGGCACGCGACGACTATAAACAGACGAAACTACTACTGCCAGCAGCGACGCTCTCAGGCTATTTTGAACCCCGCGAGGTGGAGACGGAAAAGGTCAACAAACGGACAGGGGAGATCTTCACCGTCAAAGAGATGGTGTCACGGCGAACGGCACACCTGGCACAGCATACGGGATTCCTTTGTATCGATATCGACCACCAGGATAATATGTCGCTGGCGTCCATGAAGATCATCATTCGTACCCTACAGCACCGACCGGAGGTGGCACTGCTGATGAAGTCATGTAGCGGAACGGGATACTTCGGACTGATACCGCTGATGTATCCGCAATATCATAAGGAACAGTTCTCGGCACTCATCCGGGAATACCAGGCTCTCGGCATCAATCTGGATCGGAAATGCGGCGACGTGACGCGCATCCGATTCGCATCCTACGATGATCATCCGTATGTCAACCCGAACGCCATTCCGTATGCGGGCATAGACCTCGGAGAACAGATGATCGCACCTAAGGCGGCGGTGTATGCTAACACGGAGTCTAACGATACTCAGGTGCAAAGGGTAAAACGCCTGCTGGAACGGCTCGAAAGCTGCCCGTCGGCTTGGTACCTGGCGGACGACTACGACACATGGTATAAAATAGGCATCGCCTTCGCCTCTCTGCCTAACGGAGAGGGAAGGGCACTCTTCCACCGGTTCTCGGCTCTCAGTAAGAAGTATAACGCTTCGGACTGCGAGAAGAAATATAACTATAACGCGACAGCTCGCACCATATCCATCGCGTATTTCTTCGCACGATGCAAGGAGGCGGGCGTCACTCTGTATTAACTCAAATCATAAAGCAACATGAAGAAATTGGAATTACCCCCCCTGAAGAGCTATCGGCCCTGCCTGAATCGGAGATACGGGCCTTGATAGGGAAAGTGACCAACCACCGCGATACACTGCGGTTTGACCTGGATCACCAGTTTAATCACGACAAACTGAACATCCAACAGGAGGATGCTGTGGAACGTCAGCGGATACTATCGCTGATCTCTCTCAAAAAGACAAATCTTCCGCGTGGCGGATCCATCGAGGAGACCATGAAGGCGGTCGAGATTAAAAAGGAAATCAACGAACTCGATATCAAACTCCGCGAGATCAGTCTGGCTACACAAAGGAAATTGGTCGATCTGCGCTACGAACATTCAAAAAGCAAGAATGAAATACAAAGACAATGGGAAACGGACATGGGAATACTCAAGATGTACCTCCTGAAATGTACCGCCCAGAAATCTGATGAGAATTAGGATTATGATTAATAAAACAGAGAACTATGTCTGAAATAACAAACAAAATCAAAACGTTCGAGGATGCCTGCGAAGTCCTCGGCAAAGACCATGAGGATGTCGCCCTCTTCCGCGACCTCTCTACATTGCCTACGCCTCTGCCGCCTGACCTGATGGCGTATATCAAACTGCGTATCGTATGCCTTGCACTCAATGAAGGCTGGCAACCGAAGTTCACTCAGGACGAAGTGCGCTACTGGCCCTGGCTGTGGCTCTATACACAGGCAGAATATGACCGCCTCGATGATGCCGACAAAAAAGAGCTCCTGTTGTTCGGCGGTGGCGCGAATTATCTCGCTCGATGCGGTGTCGCGTACTCGCACTCGAATTACGCGTTCTCGAACTCGGACACGTACATCGGCGCTCGCCTGGCATTGAAATCTCGCGAATTGGCTATCTACTGCGGACGTCAGTTCTTACCGCTTTGGACCGCCCTCTATGTCAAACCCGCTCCTGATGACGCCGTTCAGGCGTACGAGGATAATCACAGATAGACCATGGAAGAGAATAAGAATAACCAGGACAGCGGGAAGAAATCTTCCCTGCGCTCTCGAACCGCCATCTGGTTCATCTGTAAGATCCGCTACGATAAGGTGATGGAGGATGGACTCCAGAGGAAAGTAACGGAGACGTATGTCATCGACGCGCTTTCATACTCTGAGGCGGAGACACGTATCATCGAGGAGATGTCGTCGTATATCTCGGGCGAGTTCGACGTGGCCGACATCAAAAAGGCTTCCTTCAAGGAGATTTTCTTCTCTGATGATGAGATGGCGGATAAATGGTATCGGGCAAAACTGCAGTTTATCACCATCGACGAAAAGACGGATAAGGAGAAACGGTCGAATGTCAACTACTGCGTACAGGCGGGATCGTTCCACCAGGCCGTAAAGAACATAGATTCTGTCATGGGTGGCACCATGATCGATTATGTCATCGCCGCGGTTTCTGACACACCAGTGATGGATGTGTTTGAATATAAGGCAAAGACTGAGGATGACAAACCGGAATACGAGAAATAATAATCCCATTCTATATGCGCCCTACCACAGGTACCTACCGCCCTCAGTCCCCTAGCTCGGCTGGCACTGCCAGACCGACTAGGGCGACAGGGGGTTTCAGATCGTCTAGGCCATTGAGAAAATCACGGATTACCCCCCCCAGGAAAGTCCTACTGGCCTTCGACGTCATGTTACGTGACAAATGGATCTGCACGCTTCGGATGCCGGTCACTCCGGGCGAGGAAATTCCATACGAGTATTTTTCCTTCTTCGTGGAGATGAAACGTCCGTCACTCAAAGGAAAACCGTATCATATCGAGTTTATCACTAGCAAACCGCAATTCAGGGAATGAGCAAAACTGAAAAGACAGAAATAAAAAAAGTGTATATCTCCGGCCCAATATCCGGAAAGGATTATCAGGAGGTTCTGGTGGCCTTCCATAAAGGGGAAATGGCCATGAGGGACATCGGACTCCGGACGGTGAACCCTACCACCTGGTGGGGACACTGGCATTGGATATTCGAGAAACTGCCCTACGGCCTGCAACTCTTCATCTGTATGTGTTACCTTCATGGATGCCAGGAGATCCTTTTCTTGCCGGGATGGACGGAATCACGGGGCGCCAAACTGGAAAAGGCATTCGCTGACTTCTGGGATATCAAACGACATGTGATGAAAAAACACCAAAAGGGAAATAAGATATTGATGCAGAGGTGTGTACCAGAGGCTCCGGCATTTTCTGATGCCGTGAAGGCGGCAGCGAAACTCGGTAAGGAGTTTTCTAAATTGTCTGTATCTATGGATGACTTGAAATCATGTCAGGATGAAAAACCTGACCAGAAACGGAAAAAGAGGAAGAAACGGAAGCATCGACCTGCTTCTGACAATATTAATGATATATCTATTAACACTACAAAATAAAAACTTATGTATATCTATCTCAGAACATCACGTTACGTCACAGCTTTTATGCGGTCTCTCGGAGATGGCCAGTCGCTACTTCCTAACCAACCGATCACGTTCTCTCCATATACACAGGAGTATGTCGTGCTCATCAACGGACTGCGACTGGTACCGGCACAACAGCAACATCGGGCATCCTGCTACTCACAGGCGGCCTGGTCCAACATGCTCAATGGCAGACTGCCTCAGGGGGGAGCGGTGATCCTGAATCGTAATAAGGAGGATTACCTGTCTTATGCGGAGATCTGCACCTTGGAGAAACTGCCAAACAAGACGAAGACGGAGGCGTACGAGTTCCTGTGTATAGATACACCTCGGGAGATATGTCTGAATAACCGCATCGTCAGGGTCACGAAGTCACATACACTGGATTCGTCAGCAGCTAACCAACTGCGAAAACTGATGAGACAGGCTTTCATACGTAAGTTCCTCGATTTCGAGACAAACAACATTACCTTTGCAAAGGCGAATAAGATCGAACGGTCGTCAATAGAGATCATGGAACGGTTCTTCATGGAGTATAACATCCCGGTTTCTCACGATCAACATGAGCGGGATTCTATGAGAAGACTGGTCATTAGATGGCGTAAGGAGGCACAACAACTGGTGAAGGATCCCGTCATCATCGGAGACCAGAATATCACACGAATCGATGAACATGAGCGAAGGGGCGGATTGCCGAAATATGACTAATCGCGCAAATTGTAAAAATAGTAAAAAGTGATTGTGAATTTAAGTTAAATAATGGCGTATTTTCGATGTTTTTATGACGACACCGTGTCCGCCGCAATTTTTTGAAATTATGAGTTGTAATGAAATTATTCTTGAAGACATCGTACAGGTAGAGGTCTATACGTCGGACCAGATATCAATACCGGTACCGCCGAACGTCAACTGTGAGAGCTTCCTGGAAAAGAACAAGTTTCTGACACCGCTACTCAAGTTGGCACTGTCTTATAATTCAGAGGTGGAGATGTCTGACCCCGCCACACTCAAGATCACAACGGCCAGACAGGCTGCCGGATTGATATATACACACGACCTGTCTATTCCAGTGGTAAACGACCGTTCTAAGGTGCGACCTTACGTAAACCGCTTGCAGGGCAGGGATTTCCACGTCATTTGCCAACATGCAGACGGATCCCGCACGTTCTCGTACGGACTGCATAACACGACAACGGCGGACATCGATGAGACCATGGCCAATAACCATACGACCAACTTCAAACTCAAACTCCTGTCGGTGTCCGGCATCATCACGCTTATCTGACGCATTTATTATTATATATAGGTACATAGTTCATAAATTAACAAAGCAAAGTATCACATAGATTGTTGAGCCCGCTCCCTGCTGTGAAGCACGGGGCGGTTTTTTCGTTCTCTATGGTGCTGTGCCACAGCGCCCATCACTTCAAACCAAAGCCTTAAATTCAAAAAATACCCTTAAATCTACATCCCATCCTCGCCCACGTGTTTATCTACCTTTGCCGTAGATAAAAAAATCCCGATAATCGCATGAATGGACTTTTAGAACTGATGACGACCAAAAAGTGGATGATCTCACCTGATTTCGTCCACGGCATCATAGAAATGCTGCAGGCTAATCTGAATAAACATACCGACCTCGGAGAGTTTAATAAGAAACAGCCTCGGGCCTTCCAACTCAAAGATGATGCCATCCGTGAGTATCAGGTCACGGAGAACGGTAATACAAGAGGACGCTGGGCTATGGCCGATATGGATGCGCCCTTCGTTAACGTGATCACCATCGATGGACCGATATCTCGGTCCGGTGGCGCATGTACCTATGGATCGGTGGAGATCCGAGACTGGATGATGCAGGCCGCAGATAATGAGTTCTGTCAGGCACACATCTTCTATATCGACACACCGGGAGGAGCGGTCATCGCTCAGTATGACTTCCAACAGGCTATCGACTATGCACATGCCAAAGGACAGAAGGTGATCGCCTTCGTCGATGGCTTCTGTGCGTCTATGGGCATGAACCTCGCCAGCATGTGCGACGAAGTGTATTGCAACCACGGGAAAAACCAACTGGGATCAATCGGCGTCATGGCGGCTTTCTATACGGAGGCCAACGGATCGCATAACCAATATACGAATGAGACCTACCATGAGCTCTACGATCCGGAGTCTTACGATAAGAATGCCTGGTACCGTGAATCGGCAAATGGTAATGATGATGTGCTCATCGAGGAACTGAAACAGGATGGTATCGAGTTCCGCGAAAAGATCCAGAAGGCTTTCCCCAACGCTAAGGAGGAACATATTCATGGACGCCTCTTTAATGCCGAGGATGTTCTGAACATCTTCTGCGATGGCATCCAGTCTTTCGGCGACACCATCGCTCGCGCCTTCGACCTGGCTAACGGCACCGCCACACCGATCGCTCGTACCTCTGGCATACAACGTCCGCTGAATGATCCTGCAGATAAGCAAGGAATCGTAAAGGGCAACGACAACGAGGGTCTTTCTCATGGCGCTGGCATCCAGCAGCGAGGCAGTGATAAGGATCAGAACGGACCCGCTAACGCTACCATCGAAGAGAAGAAAAACAAGGCTGCAGAGACGGGCGAACCCGGCACGGCTGCCGCTTCTGAAACAACAGACACAACCCCTAAAAACAAAATCAATATGGAAATCAATCTCGCTATCATCGCCGCAGCTTGTGGCGTAGAACAGATCGAGGCCAACAAAGAGGGTGCGCACTTCGTACCTGACATGCTGGCAGCTCTCCAGGCTACCCTGGAAAAGGCCGCTCAGGAAAAGGCCGACGCAGAAGCGCTCATCGCTTCACTGAAAACTCAGCTCGTAACGGCTCAGAATGAGAAGAACGATGCCGTCACAGCAAAGGAAAAGGATCTCAACACCGCTCACGAAGAGGCAATCAATAACCTCAAGGCAGAGCACCAGAAGGAGATCGACGCTCTCAAGACCGCTCACGCCGATGAGCTCAAAAAGGAACAGGATGCTAACGCTGACCTGAACCAGAAACTCAAGGATGCACAGCAGTCTCTCTCTGATGCTACCGACACCATCGCACAGCTCACCAATAAGCCTGGTGGCGCTTCTCAGAAGTCACCTGAGAATAACGGACAGGCTGCAGAGGGAGAACAGACGATGGGTGGTATGCCTGACTACGACCACAGCAAGTCTCCGCTGGAGAACGCGCGTATCCGTAAGGAGTGGCTGAAAAAGGCACAGCAGTCCTAAATCGATAGGCCTGGATCTTCCTAGTAAAAATTCATTTCATAATCTTTAAAAATTACAACTATGGCTCAAAACAAAGCTCCTGAGTTCATCGGACGCGAGGCTCTGACTCACGTCGCAGAACAGGTTGGTAAGCAGATCATCATGGGTCCGGCTTACAATGATCCCGAACTCCTCGACCGCCTCGGTATCCAGGTTATCTCGGGCATCCAGTTTAAGAAGACCGACCACCTCCTCGTACGTAAGGGTGGCACCACACGCCGTAAGAAGGTCGGTACTCCAGTAGAGAACAAGATCGGTTGGCTCAAAGAACGTACATTGGTAGCTAAACTGACCTGGAACCGTTACAAGGATAATATCGACAACTATGTTGAGACGGTCTTTGGTACCGACGGTAAGGCCGGTGGCGACTACCCCATGTCAACGATCGCAGTAGAGGCAATCCTGGCTTCATACGCTGAGGACCTGAAGAGCAACCTCTTCTTTGGTGACATGACCCTCGAGAACAATCCCGATGAGGAAAAACAGAAGCTCTCGCTCTATGACGGTTTCCATACCGACATTCAGCACGACATCGCCGACGGTATCATCTCGGAGGCTAATAAGAACCTCATCCCATGTCAGGCTATCTCACAGCCCGCGAACCCGCACGACTCAACACCGTACGACCGCGTACTGGAGTGGTACACCAAGTGGGACGCTCGCCTGCGCGGACAGAAGCGCATCATCCTCCACATGGATATCTTGCGCGGTATCTATATCGCTGCCGGTTACTCTAACAAGTATCATGGCAACGTGAAGGTGCAGTACCTCAATGGCGCCGATGGCAACCCCAACGGGTCGTACATCATCCCTGAGATGCCACACGTAGAGTTCTGTCCGTCTGACGCCTGGGGCGTAGGCGATCGCATGATGGCCACCATCCCCAATAACCTTCAGTATGGCGTGGATTCTGAGTCTAACCAGTCTTTCGTAAAGGTACAGTTCGGCTCTGATGAAGATGCCCAGGATGTGATCTTCCAGATCCAGTCGATTCAGGGCACACGCCTGATGAACCCCCTGCCCTCTGCTTTCGTAATGAATAACGGTAGCATCCGCGAGAACGTGATCAACGGCGACTATACCAACCAGAAGCTCATCGTCACTGCCGACGATACCATGGGCGCTGTGAAGGTTAATGGCCAGGCCTACACCACTCCTGCTGAGTTTGCTCCTAACAGCATCATCACACTCAAGGCAGAGCCTAAGGCCGGATATCGCTTCGTTTCATGGTCTAACGGTAAGACCGACGCTGAGATCACCATCACAGCAACAGGTATGCCGATGGCCGTAACAGCTATCTTCGCCGTTGAGTAAAGAGTTTTGGTCTAACCTGGTCGGCTGGCCATCCAGCCGCCAGGAGGACCCCTCTCAGAGATTTTTCTAAATTCGTATTTCTTAACTCTTAATTGATTAAGTACAATGGATCAGAATTGCCCAAACCTCGGCCATTTCCTCAATAAGGAACAGTGCCTCGAGAATATCGCCGGTACCTCTGCCGTGGCTTACTTCTTTGTCAAGTCTGACCTCGAAGCGCCCCTGACACTGACCGGATGTGAGTATTCAACGCCGACCTTCGCTGCCGGCAAGGGTATTTATAAGTTTGACGTCAAGGATGAGTCTCAACAGGTAAAAGGTGAGTCACAGGGTCCTAACGCTGGCTTTGCCCTTACCTGGAACGCTATCCTCGAACGTGTGAACATGAAGGCCGCTGAACTCTCACGCGCCCTCAATAACCTGGATATCTGTATCATCATCCCCGACTCGGATGGCCTCTCACAGATCCTCTACGACCCAATCCGCCGCGTGAAGGCTGAACAGGGTGGTATCGCTTCTGATACGGGTGCCGCCGTAGGCGATGACCGTCAGGTAGCCCTGGAGTTCCACCTCAATGGCGTGCTCTATGACAATCTCTATGTCAAGGCACCTAAAGATGGCTGGGAAACACTCATGGTTAGCGAGTAGTAACACGACACACTCCACACATGCGCGCCCCGCGACGATGGCTCAGACCGTCCCGCGGGGCTTTCTCTTCCTTTTTGGGGAATATTTTTGTCTCACCCTTTTCTGGGGATTCTGCTATCTTTGTCGAAAAATAAATCCCCAAAATCCCCAAATAATGGAAACAAAACTTTTCGAAATGATGTCAACAGAAGAGAAAAGACAGTGGATCACTGACTACCAACAGTGGCTACATCATGCACTGCCGATCTTCGAAAAAGCTGCTTTCCTGACAGAAGACATCAAACAGCTATTTGAACAGGGATTAGACTTTCTGGCTGCTCACGGCAACTACCAGGCGTTTATCTCTGAGTCCAGATCTTTCGGCGACTATATCCGCCGCATCCCCTCACTCATCGCCTACTTCGTTAACGTCAACACCGACATCGCCCCGTTCCTCTCTCTCCTCACGCCTACCACTCCGGCTCCGAAAGTAGAGGAGACTCCGGATGTGGAACATGGTGATGTGTCACAGCATACCGATGATTCCGGAGATCAAGGCTCTTCTGATACTTCTGATACTTCTGATACTTCTGCCATCACACCTCCGGAACCTCACGTCGGACGCCCGACACTCGAGGAAGCGGCGGCCAAAGAGGCACTGGCTCAGAAGGCACTCGAAGAGAAGGCTAACGAAGATACGCTCTTCGGCAAACGGGGAGACTTACCCGAAGTGCCGGCACCGGCTCCTATGACCATCTCGGGCTCGGTGCCTATCTCATCTCCGCTCTCTCTGGCTAACCTCGCATGGCTGATGTCTCCTGAACTGCAGAAGGCCATCGAGACGGTCCGCGAACTACGCTTCCAGGCGGGACAACATGCGGAACGCGCCAAGATGCTCGCAGAGGCAAACGCACCGGCGGCGGAGATCGAACCGCTGGCAGAAGCGGCGGCGAAATATACGGAGGAGTACGAAGCGATCTATCAGCGCGTAGATGATGAGATGGCAACGGCCTACGTACGTTTCAAGGAGGATACACGTTTCATCGAGGAGATGGAGAAACGGAACATCGTACCGGCTGATATGCGTACGCTCCTGCGCCCCTACTGGGATAAGGTGGAGAATAAGGAAGTATTCAAACAACAGGTCATCGAACAGATCAAGGCCAACGATCCGGAACAGGCAAAGATCAGGGCTGAGAAGGAGGCTAAGAAGAAAAAACTCGATGCCATCCTGAAATATATGCAACGGACCGACCGGGAGAATACACCGAAACGCATCGAGACAATGAAGGCGAAATACCAGGAGATCGTCGCACTCGTTGGCGAGGAGGAAGCAAAGGTGTACTACCCCATCATCACTGCCGCGGAAAAGGATATGAACGAGAACGTCCTACCGGCAAAAGAGGCGGCCAAGGAGAAAAAGGCTGCTGAGAAGGCTGCAAAGGCTGAAGCCAAAGCCGCGAAGAAAAAGAATCTTGATAACAGTAAAAAATAAAGATTATGAAAAAAACAATTAGAACAGCATTTGCAGCGATGGCCGCTATGGTCGGTATGGCTGCACAGAAGGGCGAAGCCCAGAATACCAAGGTGTTAACGTCTAACGACCAGAAAATAAGGAACGTGCTCGTTAGACCTGTCTATGAGGGTACGGCTCGCGAGTATGGTGAGTATCTGCTCCAGTCGGGGAAATATCGCCATAATAACCTGAAACGTAAGATCCGTGCAAGAGGATTGAGTAAGTAATATGTCGAAACCCTCTCCTGTATTCCTGGATAAGGTCGAACGATGGCTGCTGGGGGGCGTCAATATCGAAAAGGTAGTGATGTCCCCAGACCAGCGTTTTCGTGCCATGCTGGCGTATGAGGTGTATAAGATATGGCTTTCGGATAAACAGATACGACCGTCTGACATGTTCCGGAAAATAGCGGCCCGAGAATACCCGATCATCCTCGAGAGGGCGGCGGCGGGCGAAGCGAAGTATATTGAATATGTACGCGCGATGAATATACGTCCGGGCATCCCTCGCACTCCGACGGAGATAGCTAATGACGTGGCACTGCTGAATCATATCATCGGACGTTTCGACACATCCATAGAGAATATCGAGAAGGCGAAGGTACAGGATGCCTCCGACTGGCTCATACGCGAGGGCATGAAGATGGGAGATACGGGGGCTGTCAAAAAGGGCGCCGACCTGAAGATGCAGCTTAATAACAACTTCCAGGAGAAAGAGAACCCCACCGAACAGATGCCGAACGCGGATATCAATATCACGGGCGATGTGTCGGTTATCAAACGCGATCGTGTCAACTATTCGGATGAGTTCAAACGAAAGATGGCACGCAAACATGGCCTCTCTGAAAAACAGGTGATCGACCTGGTGCAAAATGCAGACGGCTCATGGCAGATGCCGGATGAAAACCAGGATGTGGAACCGACACCTGACTTCTTCGATCCCTTAGACTCTGAAAAATAATGAAACAGACCCGAGACGTTTACATGAATAATACGCAGATGCGTATCTTCTTTTCCAATGCCCGTGATGTGAGACTACTCGCGGCTCGACGCTTTGGAAAGACTGACGGCTCCATAGCACCGCGTATCTACCGCGTCTCGATGTCTATGGCCAGGGCAACGAATATCTGGCTGGGTAACTCACGAAAACAGCTCTATAACCGTACCGTTCCGGGCACCATAGCGGCCATAGAACGATTCTTCGGACTACGCGAACATGTGCATTTCGGATGGGGAAGACCGCCGCGATGGGTACAGGACCCGATCATCAAACCGAAGTCATGGGATAACGTGATATGGTTTGCAAATGGCACAATTTGGCAACTCATATCCATGGCCGTCACTGGATCGGCCAACTCTATAACGGCGAACTCCATAGCGGGGGATGAGTGTAAGTTTATGTCGAAAGCAAAGATCGATGGCGAGGTCATGGCGGCACTGTCTGGTATCGTTCACCCCTTTGGTGATCCGGCCTTCTCGGAGGCGAACCCGCTCTATAAATCGACGTTCTTTGCCTCGGATGCGTCCCTGACGGCAAGGGGCAACTGGCTTGAGAAGGAGGAGGAGAAACTGAATCTGCATCCGGAAACGGGACCGCTGAAGGATAAGACCTTCAAGGAGATTCAGGATGAGTTGATTGCTTATGCAGACCGCGTGATATGGTATAATGAACTCCTGCGTAATGCTAAACGGGATAAATGTGTGCCAATCGTCCTCGAACCTGAGAAGATCCAGGAGGTACGTACAAAGGCAGAGGCGATGATGAACCATGAAGGCCCGTTTAAGATTTTGCCGAACTACGGACACCGTATCAATAAAGCGATGCTCGACATGGCCATCAACTACGGACTGATCACAACGGATGAAGCGGAACTGATCTTCTGCCATAAGTATCTCATCACACCGGAACAGGACTTCGACATAATGATGATCCAGGAGTCGAAACCGTATCAGAAATATATCCGACAGTTACAGTGTAACGCCTTTTGCTTCTGGCGCGCATCAAGTCTTGATAACCTCGACCTCCTGGGCGAAGACTATATCGCACGCATGGCGCGTGACCTTCCGCCGGTCGTCTTCGCCATATCGATCCTGAATAAGAAAATAGCGAAGTTCAATGATGGATTCTACTCGAACCTCGACATCGAGAATGTTCATGGGTATATTCCGGATGACTGCCCGGCCATCGAGGGCTCAATGACGAAGGCAACGGCCATCAACGAGAAACGGATGGAGTCGGAGGAGTATGAGACACCGAACTTCGGGGAACTGCAGAACATCCACGACTGCTCTCTGGATGGTGACGTCGTAAATGCCCTGCCGCTGTATATCTCATGCGACTATAACGCAAATATCAACTGGGTAGTGACAGGACAGCTTTATAGACGCGATAACCAGGAGTGCCTAAATGTCATCTCTTCTATGTACGTGAAGAATGAACGGAAACTGCATGAACTGATGATCGATTGGAACCATTACTATACGCCTAAGAAGGCCAAGAATCCGGAGGTAGTGTATTTTTATGACTCTACCGCGAAGTTCAGGGCCTATGCGGTCAACAATGCCGAGGATTTTAAGGATACGGTCATAAATGACCTGACACGCTTCGGATGGCAAGTGCGCGCAATCGACATGGGATCACCGGTTGAACATGAGATGAAGTATAAGCTGATCAATGAGGCACTGGCTGGCGTCACCTACCCGGCCATACGTTTCAACAGGGAGAATAACGAGGCACTGATAGTGGCTCTCCAGAATGCGGAGGTGTCTATCGGCTATAAGGGATTCCGCAAAAACAAGGCTGGTGAAAAACTGTCTGAGGATGCCGATGATGCTGTACGACTCGAATACCGTACGGACGGAACAGATGCCTTCGACTCTCTGTTTATGGGCGTGAAATATCATCTGAATAACCTCTCAGGCATGTGCCTACCCCTACCCCGTTAAAACTACTTTGTCTCTATCTCCACCGTTCTATTCACTACCTTTGTCCTAGTTTTAAACCCCAAATATTCGCGAATTATGGCAAAGTTAGTTATTTCTTACGAACCGGATTCCAGAGCTTTTGTCTCTAGCATCTTCCAGGGTCCGTGTAACATTCAAGTCGCCTTCAAGGATGACCTCTTCCACAATGTCTCCGTAGAAACACGTCTCGATGAGTCGCTGTCATGGGTGGCCCTCAAGTCTTTCTCGGGCGAAAAGTCGCTCACTGGCATCATCAAACATGCAGCAGAAGGCCAACAGTTCCGTCTCGTTACCGTGACAAACGTAGCGCCTGAGTCGGCTATCATCCTGCCTCTGGCCGTGGCTTCGTCTGGCGGATCAGGATCGGGCTCTGGTGGCATCTCTGAGGATGAGAACGTTATCAGTCCGGAGGATGTGGAGACCATCGGCACCACAACCGCACAGAAAATTGTCGCTGACGCCATCGATGAGATCGAAGGTAATAACCAGGAGATCCAGACCGGAGGCGATGAGCCGCAGACTGGAGGTGAAGAGGTGCAAACCGGTGGCGAGGAAGTACAAACGGGTGGCGAGGAACCACAGACCGAAGGCCCTCAGACGGAAACATCTCAGGAGGGCTCTCAGACAACCGAAACTGAAGCTGGCGGCGGCGTAGATACATCCGGCGATTAGTGGTGTATGGCGCTGTGCTACAGCGCCCCTCTCATGTGAATATGTTACTCTGTCTTTAATCGTTACTCTGTCTAAGATATGATTATTTCAACCCCCGACGAACTCCGTCTATATGCACCTTCACATGACATCGACCATATCGATGCCATGGCGGGATTCATTGACTCCTCAGAACAGGATTTCCTCAAGGAGAAACTGGGCGACGAACTTTTCGACGCGCTCACAACATATTACCGACAACTGAAATCTGACTCCGCCGTACTGAAGGATTTCGTTAATAAGGTGGCGGATGGCGAAGAACTTCCGCCATACGCGCGGCTGCTGTCAGTATGCCAACGGATCGTGACATACGACGCTCTCTCACGCGGTATCAACATCCAGGCGGTATCGGTCAACGGTGCGGGGGTAAACATCCCCGTCGCTGACGATTACCTCAAAGCGGACAGGGAGGCGATCAAGGATTTCAAACAGACATGTTACACGGAGGCTCATGCAGCCCTCAACCGCCTGCTGGTGCTCCTCGAACAGTGGACTATCAAAGCGAATGCTTCTGAGACGACTGAGACGCCTGGTGACGCTGAGACGCCTAACGCCCAAGCAGATCCTAACACCCCTACTCCATCTGCCGACACTTCTGAAGAATCCTCTCCTGAGGATGAGATCAAGGAGATCACAAAATACTGGCGCTCCTCGCGTTTCTTCTACCTCGCGGCGTCTTGTATCATCCCATCTGCTTCCATCCTTCAAGAGTATCTGAATATCTACGATTCCAGAGAGAAGTATATCCAGATGCTACCGGACCTCCGGTATATCCAGGAGGAGATCATGGAACCGATATTCGGAGAGGATTACATTGCCTATCTCATTGAACTGGCAACAAAAGGAACGTCCGAGAAACTGCCTTTACGCATTATTCACAAACTGCGTAAGACGGTCGCCAGACATCTCGAAGCAAGATCCATGGCAATCAAGGTGGGAGACCCGCGACGCGAGACGGCTCACAATGAAGCCATCGCTCTTACACAGGATCTCACGGAATATATTCGTACTCACCAGCCAGACTTCGACGAAGGGATGACTAAGGCCTTCGAGTCTTCACCACTCTTTGCAGCGGATAATCCGGATGAGTCCGGAAAGAATGCGGCGCCCTATGTGCCGGAGTTCAAGAATAATGCCGATGATGCCGTGATGTTCGTCACACCGGCACTGAATTAGTTTCGATATCTTAATATTTTTCTTTGCCTGAGATATGACCCTCGCCCGTACTGCTGATTACTGGTTTTCTCCTTCTGCATTCTTCGTCCAACTGAATGCAGCAGGGGATCGTAACTTCATTCATGCTAACTGCTCCGCCGGATCTGCCGTCATGTGCTACATGAAGGGGGTCGATGGACTGGGATACGACAACGGACATAATTATAAGCGATGGACGCTCATAGCATCGCCGACGGCTTTTAATGATAACAAGGCGAAATATGTCTATATCGCTATACCGAAGTCTGACGCGGCGGATGCCGTGGCGCAGTTCGTGTGGCCGTCTGAGAAACTGGATATCTATGGTTATAACGAGGCGGGAGAACTGATTGGCTCGGAGGATTATTACTATATCTGGACGCAGGGTATCATATCGGCATCGGAGGTGAATGGCGTACGCGTCGATCGTGAATGGACGCAGATGTATGAGACAGGCACACTGTCAACGGATGAAGCCTTCGACGCTGAACGCGACGGACTGTGGTGGCGATGGGATCCCATCACGGATACCGTGGAGTTCCTGAAGACGATATCTAAGGCGGTGTTCGAGGAACTGAAGGCGGACTTTGCGACAATCGGACAACTGTTCGTGGAGAAAGATGCACGCGTCGGGGGCGATCTGAATGTGGATGGTATCATCTGGGCTCTGCAGGGTAGAATAAATGACCTCCGCTCACAGAACTTCTCAGGATCAGGCCTTGGAGATACGGGATGGTGGCTGACAAATGATAAGGATGGCCACTCTTATCTCGAAGTGGATGAGCTGCTGGTACGAATGAAGGCGACATTTCTGGAGCTCGAAATTCGTAAGGAGACTTTTACGGGTGGTAACGTCCATTACTCACCGGCAGGATCGGTCATCTACCGCGTCGATTATATGACGGCGGATAATCTACTGCTGGGATATACGGAGGTACGTGTGCCCTGGCTGCTGAAACGAATGCCGTTCCTGTTGGATAAGTTCGCATACTCGGCACGCCGCCGCATTCGCAGAGAGATGACGGATGAAGAGTGGCTACGATGTGCGAAGTTCCGCTGTTATATGATGGCGGATGATGGTACGACGGCAACGCGTAACTGGTGGCAAGTGGGAGACCAGGCCAGATGCCAGTCTTTCAATAAGACGAAGGTCACAGCGAAACGAAATGGCACCTACTCGACAACGTATGTCAATGCGGAGGATCCTAGCGAACCGTGGTCAACGGACTTCTATTGGCGCATGGTGATAGAGGTGGGATCGGAGATCTTAGAGGATGGTCATGCTTACGACTACGTGGACTTTGCTTTTGCTGACCAGAAAGATGCTGCTGGTAATTATGTCAACTCGGAGGCGGACCGACGGGCACAGTGTATTGCTGGATCGGGCATACCAGCAGCGGGCGATACCATCGTCTGTATGGGAAACCGCTTCAATCCGGAACGTATGAACATGGTTTCCATCCTCTCCGTAGGAGCGGATGCACCGGCCATCAAGGGTTATAAGGGTATCAATACGTTCTCCTTCGAGGGATGTGAGGTGTTCTGCATATCACCTAAGAAGGTGGAGATCCGGTCGAACTCGTTCAAATGGATCCTCGATGATGGCAAAGTGCTGCCACCGAAGATGTTCCGTGGGGTATATGTGCCTGGCACACGTTACCATTACTATGATGAAGTGTCTTGGATCGGATCGATATGGCTTTGCATCATTACCGACGAATATTTCTGGGAGAACCGCCAGGGTACGCGCTTCTCGGCAAATGAGGTCCGGAACGTTCAGGAGGGAGAGGGTAACTTCGACTATACCGTGGCTAACCTTCCAGGTATGGAAGGGGATGAGATATATCATGGCGAGGATCATTATTACAAACAGGGCACCGTCGGAAATCAGGAAGTGTTCTATGTCCGTAACTATACGTACTCTGAACCGGCGGACACGAACCCTTCATGGCTTAAAGAGGTGTCGAAGGGTACGGAGATTACTCAGGTCATAGAGAAATATTCTGCATCGAAGGATGGTATCAACCATCCACCGGAGGATGCACAGTATTGGCATGATACCATCGAACAGACGGGTATTGTACCTGGTCAGTATCTTTGGACGCGAACAGTCACGTATTATTCGGATGACCGTACACCGACAGAGCATTATTCGGTCTCTCGCTGGGGTATCGATGGGGATGGTATAGCGGACATCAATAGCTACTACTGGTCCACAGACATCCTTATTCAGGATATGGCGGCCTATGAACGGGAGAATACCGTTAATTGGGTGGATACGTATGCTGAACTGGGAGACCTCGGTCTCAAACAGGGAAATTACGTCTGGGAAAAAACGCAGATCATCTATGACCTGGCGGATGATATCGACGGCAACCCGCGTACACTGCCGGATCTGGTGTCGTACCGCTGTAACCGCATCGGTGCGGATGCACTTATCGGACAGGAGGAGTATTATTGCCTCCGTACAACGAATAACATTGATACGGCCTTCCAGGGGATCGATGGCTGGGGTATTCCATGGTACCGCGGTTCTTATGCGAACAGTGAGGGCGGGCGGATCAATCCTTCTGGAAAGATCAATGATATCTGGAAACCTAAGATGCCGACATACTCATCTGGCGAAGCTAAATACCTTTGGAACTTCGAATGGCATGTGTCTGGCGATGGTACACAATGGGCGACAACGCCTCGCTGTATCGGTAATCATGCGAAGGGGATTAAGGGCGTGATCGAACTGTATGCCCTATCGGCTTCGAAATCGCCGATCAGCGCACAGGTGCCTATACCGACGGACATCAATAGTAAGAATACGTTCGGACAGATCCCTACATCAAACTTTGGCGATCCTCAGGTGTGGGGCGATGAACGGTACGACCGCGCGCCGAATGATACATATCCGTATCAGTGGAATTGGGAAAGGACACTGTATAGCGATGGTACACATGAGGATCATTATCATGTGTCTGCCGTGAAGGGTACGAAGGGCGAGGATGGCGCCGGCACGGAGTTTATATATAAGCTCACGGATACCGAGACTGCTCCAGCAAAACCGACAAACCCTTCAGATCGCACAGCGGATGATGTGGTACCGTCTGGATGGACGGATAACCCGTCGGGCATCTCGTTTGAACATCAATTTGAATGGGTGTCTCAACGTACCAAACAGACGGGGGCTAACTGGGGGGACTTCTCTGCTCCTCGACTATGGGCGAAATGGGGGCTCAATGGACAGGATGGTGATGGTGTGGAGTATGTGTATATTCGCACGACATCGGAAACGGCGCCGACCATTACGGACTCTTCATCGGATTATGACGGCAAACAATATACGGATGATGATTATCTTCCTAACTCTTCTGCCGGACGTTGTACGGATGATCCTAAGGGGGTCAATCTTAATTATCCATACGAATGGGTGGCTTCTCGTACAAAAGGGGCCGCGGACTCGAAGACTGGAAAACGTTCCTGGAATAAGTATTCAGGAACGATGTCGCTCTGGGCGAAGTATGGGAAAGACGGTAAGGATGGTAAGGATGGGCAACAAGGAATACAGGGCGAACCAGGTGTAGGTTTTAAGAAAATTAATACTTATACCCGTCAATATTCGTTGGCACAGTGGCATTCGTATGGTGATGGTGGTCATACGGAGTCATGGAGCATATCGGGCTACGATAACTCACATATACGCGTCGGGGATTCGGTGTATCTGATGGGTAAGGTGTTAGATGCAAAAGACCGTGCCGGAAATATGGTGGATGTCGCCTGCTATGGTGTATGTTCGTCGATCAACTCTTCCACAATATATATGGCGACAACATTTATTGTCGTCGGTGGAACAGCCGGAGAACGAGGCCCTTCCATGAGAGGACCGCAACAGTGGGATGATCTGCCGTCTAATTACCAGTTCTATTCGGGTGGTGCTGGGGAACCGTATGTGGATGTGGTTATACGTAATGGTAATTATTATATGTGTACCACCACACATAGGAAGTCCTCTTCCTGGCAGTCGTCGTACTGGTCCGGGACTCAACAGGTGGATATAGTCGCTACGAAACTGCTTTTGGCTAATTATGCTTACCTGAAGAACCTCGGTGCCGGGGCAATCGTCATGTACGATAATTCTGGATATACATCTGAGGATCATATCGTATTCATGGCGAAAGATGGCGTTATCTCTTGCAAGGTCGGCACGTTCGAGAATGTGACGGTATCTGGTACGCTGAAAGGTGTCACGGGTACGTTTAACTGGCTCGATTGTGTTGATAGTAACGGAAATAAGGTTGGACGTATTTGTGCATCGACTGGTGCCTATGGTGGTGTGGCCTTCGAAAGTGTGGATGTCGTTCACCAAGGCACAAAGGATGGACGGTCTTTGAGATTCCTGGCATCTGACGTGTGGGTCCGAGGCAGATTCGGGGCTTATCAACGGAACACGGCGGTCGTCAAGGGATCGACAATCACTTACTACTCAAAGGGTACGTCTAATTCAGGCGTACAAAAGTCGCTGACTTCCTACACGTCTTCCTCGGGCGCTACGTACTATAAGGTGCCATGCTACCCGGAGAATGCGGGGGATGCCTCTGGATTCGCTGTCGATCTGCTGATATTCAGCATCAACTCTTCAACGACTTATCGATATGTCCTCGAAATGCCGGATACACATCGGATGATGGTGGTCAATGCCAATGACACCTATAACAATGTAAGGGTCTATGCCAACGGACGTGAGGTATCTTTTGATGGCGGAGCTCTGGCAGAGGTCGTACAGGTGCCACCGGCATTTATGATTTCATCACCTGCCTCTAACGTCCTCGGACGTGGACTGATGATCAGCGGAACAAGGGATAATGACTGGACCTAATCTTTGAACGTATGATAAAGAAACTGATCCTTAAACACATCCCGGCAAAAGGGTACATCGCACTCACACAGTACCCCTTCATCTTCATTCGCGAGGAACTGAAGGCATTCTATAATGCCCGCGTCGATAATCACGAACATATTCATGTCTGGCAACAGATTGAACTCGGTGGCATACCGCTCCTATTCGATTTGCTGTATGGCCTTTTCTACGTCATCCTACTGTGCCTCTATCGGAACCATTCAGATGCCTATCGTAACAACCCGTTCGAACAGGAGGCCTATGCCAACGATATGAATCCGGACTACCTCAAGACGCGACGCCCCTATGCCTGGATCCACTATATCTTTAAGCGACCTTACCGTTCCTCCTAAACTTTGTCTCTACCTCGCAATAGTGATTCATTAACTTTGCAATATAAATTTTTCACCAAATGGATAAACAGCTTCGACAAGAAATCATCGATCTACTCCAAGAACTGGGCTATGTCATTGGAGAGAACATCGACTATACTGAGGTGATCGATGATAAGATTACCCTGCCTGGCGTCGAACTCGACGTCAACGACAAACCGGTACGCTATATCTGCGCGAAGATGTCAGCATTCATGCAACCGGCACTCGAGGCGGCTCGTATTGCGGAGGAAAAGGGTAATACCGCTGAGGAGAAAGGTAATACGGCAGAACAGAAGGGAAACACCGCTGAACAGAAAGGAAACCGCGCCGAGGAACAGGGTAATGCGGCTGAAAAGAAAGGTAATGCGGCCCTCGGACTGAAAGAGACGATTGAAGGCTGGTACAGCCCGTTTAAACAGACGGCTGAGTATTTCTATAACACGACAATGTGTGCTAACTGGCAGGGATGGTACAATACGTTCCATGATACTGCAGAGGCATGGTGGACGACAACACCAAAGGCCATTGATACATGGTGGGCACGTATGAAACCGGAGGTGGAAAACTGGTTCTCTGATTCTCTCACAACGGGTATCAGGTATAAGTGGAACCATTTCTGGAATCAGTCACAGGCGGATTGGTCGGCTTGGACCAACGCTGAAGCGGAGAGGGCTCGTAAGGAACTGATTCGTATCGAGAGTGAGAATACACGTATCACGAATGAGAATACCCGTAAGGAGAACGAAAATACGCGTATCTCCAATGAGAACACTCGAAAACAAAATGAGAATACACGTATCGAGAATGAAAATACGCGTATCCAACAGGAGAATAAACGTGAGTCCCAGGAAAACCAACGGATCCAGACGTTCAACACCAACGAACAGAACCGTCAACAGACGTTTGAGACGAATGAACAGCATCGTCAGAATACGTTCGAGGCGGATGAACGACTGCGCCAGCAGAATTTCGAAAGTGGTGAGTCTAACCGACAGGACACCTTCGATGCAAATGAACTGCAACGGCAAAAGGACTTCGAGAATGCTGAAGGTGAACGTATGGCGGCCATGACGGTCACAACATGCTATGTCGATTTCTCGACCATGCACCTCAAATTCGTACAGACAGCAAAAGACTCGACCCAGTATAAGGTGAGAAATGGCAGACTGAAAATTATCACGACATTCAACAAACAGGAACAACAAAACCCTTAAAGATATGGTAACAGAAACAAAGACAACGGACGCGGGCCCTACCGGATTGCTCCCTAGAGGAAACTATTCGCCGACAGCATCATACATGCTGCTGCACACCGTACTCTATAATCACGACTCATGGGTGTGTAAGGCCGTCGATCAGAATGGCGACGCCGTGGAGATCACGGGCATCGCTCCGGAGGATGGATCACAGTATTGGCAGGCACTAACCGATGGTGGACGGGCTGCCGTGGCCGTTGGAAACCAGGTGCGAACGGACTTTGACGCATGGTTTGGGGCGACGGCGAACGCTGGCATACGAAAAACTTTTGCTGACTGGTTCTCTGGTGTTCAGACACAGTTCACGGAGTGGTTTTCGGATAATCTACCTTCGGGCGTAAGATATATCTGGAACCATTGGTTTTCTAAAACTCAGGCGGAATGGGGATCGCTCAAAAACGATTCTACGACAGCCACCAACCGCGCTAACAACGCATCGGCTCATGCGGAGGATCTGAACGCTCATCCGCCTTATATCGCTGATGGTACACCACAGAAACCTGGCGATGTGAACTTCTGGTATATCTGGGATCACACTTCACAACAGTATGTGAAGGATGCTTACTCTAAGGGTGATAACCTGGATCTGTCAACGGTGACGGATGCGGAACGGGCCCGACTTATCGAACAGATACGACAATCCACCATCCTTGCCTCACGACAGGATGGGGCGGATATCGTAACGAACTACGGACAGTCTTAATCGAAGAGTATTTCACTCGTTATAGTTTTTTTTATGTTCAACCAATTAAAGTCAAATTATTATGACAATTAAAGAACTTCTCAAGCTGTTAGTCAGCAAGGTGGATCTGACCGCCGCCATTCACGATGTCATTGCTTATGCGTATGGCAAGTTTAAGATCAACGCCGCAGCCATCGAGGCACTCGATGCTTCTCTGGCCGCTGTGGCTAAATCGGGCGCCGCTAGCGACGTGTCGATCTCTGATATCACGGGTTTCACACCCGCAAGTGCTAACGTTCAGGCTGCTATCGCCGAACTGTTCTCTAAGATCAACGCTGCAGATATTACAGTCGAACAGACTGCTGAGAATCTGGCCGCTGGTATCCTCTCACAGACTGTCATTAAGAAGAATGGCACTGCGATCGCTACGATCAACATTCCTAAGGACTTCGTGAACAACATCCTGGGCCTTGTGACCATCACTGAGGGTACGGATGAGAACGCTGGTAAGTTCTTCGATGGCGTAACAGAGGTGGGCGCTGCTGATGGCGTTACTTCTGCCGGCGTTTACCTGAAGAGCAAACAGACTCCAAAGGCTGGCTCTGCCGAGGATACCTTCAAGTATGCCGACGTGAGCGGTCTGATCGAGTATGTAACTTCTGGCTCTCAGGCAGGCGACATGGTATTTATCTCCATCGATTCCGTTACTCACAAGGTTACAGCTACCATCACCGATGGAACCATCACTAAGGCGAAACTCGTTCAGAGCTTGCAGGATGAGATCACCAGCGCATCGAAGATACTCGAGGTGGCAAATATCCAGGGTCTGACAACTGCACAGTGTGAGGCGCTGCGTGCCGGCGATATCGTGGTGAAGAGTGATGCCACCGGTAAACAGACTTATAAGGTGGCATTCAAGGGAACCGCATCGCTTAACCTCACTTACGCTGACTACGAAAACGTGGTGACTGTCGCTTACGAGAAGAGCAACGAAGCATGGGCATTTGTCAGCACGAACACTACATCGATCAGTTCTGCTTTACAGCCTTCTGACTTCGCTACCATCGGCGCTACTGAGGCTAGCGCCATTGTCGCTGCTGCCATCGCAGAGGTGGAAGCAGAGGATGAGGAACAGCAGAGTGGCGGTGAGTAGTCGTCAGTCACCTAGTCTGGAACGGGCGTAAGCCTGTCCTCTTCTAGTAATCAAACAGGGGGCGGAGTAGTAAAGTTATCCGTCTTTTGACCTCCGCCCCCTTATTTTGTTAATTCAAAAAAATAAGTCAATATGAGCAACAGCGTGACAAATGAAAGAGTCGCGGCTATCCAAGATTCGTATAAACAACTCTCTAAGGAGATTTATCGACAAATGAAAGCAAAGTTTGTCACGGACGGCGCGACTCAGGTGGCTTCTTATAGTGACGGAGCCGCCATCGTAACGAATTATGGATCTTCACAATCATAAAATATATAAGGTATGGCAAATCAAGATTCTCAAGTAACGCTCGACACCCTCGCTGGCTATCACGACGCTCTCATGCAGGATGTCATCGAACCGCTTACAGGTCCCACCTACGACTCTACCAATGAGTCTATCAACTTCCCCATCACGGCTAAGGTCGCCTATGACTCGGAACATGAGTCTATCGACTTCGGCTAAAAGGATCAGTCTATAAGTAACTGTTAAAAATAAAGAATTATGAATGCGAAACAAATGACTATCGGAGGCATCGTCCTCCTGCTGGCCGACGCTCAGGTACGCGCCGACCTCGCTGCACTCACTACCTCTGGCGGAGCCATCCCCGTACTCCAATCGAAAGTGGCAGCACTGGAAGCTCTCATCGAGGCGGATTCTAATGGTGCTATCAACAAGTTCAATGAGATCGTGGCTTTCCTGGCTGGACTCTCCGACAATGAACAGGCGGATCTCGTGGCACTGCTGAACGGGAAGGCGAATGCTTCTCACACGCATACGAAGAGTGAGATTTCAGACTTCGCCCATAACCACGATGATCGTTACTACACCGAGACGGAGATCGATAACCTCCTGTCTGGATTCTTCACCAAACAGGCTGGAGAACTTCTGCAGAAGGAGGTGAAGGATCTGAAAGCTCAGGTGGCATACGTCGAACAGGCGGGTGTGTCTTCATTCACTCTTGAAGGGGACTCTAACCCAGAGTTTGAAGTGACCAACAAGGGGGCCGCTGAACGTTACATCAAGGCGATGGGTGGCTATGCGTTTGTGACTAAGAACGGTACGACCTACGCCGCAAAACTCCATCCCGCAGGATGGGATAAGTATGCAGACGGTACCCAGGTATCGGATGCTAGTAAGTTCGAGACAATGGTAAAGACACCGACATGCCATTTCAAGGGCTCTGGAAAGACGCTCAACTTCGGTGGCCTTACACCGGTAACTGGCGGACATTCCTTCGACTGCCCACAGTGGCACGGTGCCTACCTGATCTCTATCGATGGCAACGGCAAGGCACACTCTCGCCCAGGGGTGGCACCGGCACACTCTAGAACGATGACGGACTTCTGGAACGCCGCACAGAAACTGGGTTCTAACTGGGGCCTGGCTGGCTATCAGTTCTTCTGTCTCTTCAATGCTCTGTATCAGGCTCGCTATGGCAACCTGAACAGCCAGAAGACCATCGGCATGGGATGGCAGCACTCAGACTGGCAGCATTGCCGAGACGTGGCCATGGGTCTTACCATCTCTCTTGGTGATGCCACCGGATCGGTGCTCTATAATGATGCGACCGTCGGAGACCAGCATCCTACCAAGTTGTTCGGATTCGAGGATCTGTACTCGAAACTGTGGCAGTTCGCTCCTGGCATCCGATTCTATATGGACGGCACCACTCGTAAGGCGGTCGTCTATTCTGGCAACCTGGTATCTAACACGGCCAACGGACGTGTAATTTCACCAGTGCTGGAGTCTGCCGGCGGACAGTATGCTACCCAGATGGAACTCGGAGAGTATTGGGATATGGTCTGCCAGGCCGTAGGCGGTTCTGATGCTACCTACTACTGTGATGGCTATTGGGCCGCCACTGGTGGTGAGCTCCTGTTGTTCGGCGGT
>OCTX012291966.1_pt1 | contig 74675 bp, 149 predicted proteins | sample 1539691 | NCBI WGS metagenome assembly OCTX01 (sample SAMN02144231, study PRJEB22623) | gut metagenome | biome: sheep rumen | host: Ovis aries | place: New Zealand
ACAGGCGTGGGCGCGTTACTATGAATGCATGACCTGGCGTTAGCCAGTAGTGCCGCAGGCACATTAAATGAACACGAAGTGCGGGGTCGCGAAAATTTTTCCCACATGGATATTCTCGTGTATTCCCTCTTCGTTGTATGTCCTGCGAGCACTAATTACGACATAAAAGGTCTTCCCCTACCGCGTCTCGGTGGTAACTCGAACAACGGTGACAAATGTGGTGGGTTCGCTCGCAACTTCAACAACGATGCTTCGAACACGAACTGGAACAGGCGTGGGCGCGAAACTATTTTTAGAGACAAAAAACTAATGGGCGAAGATCTTGCGGCAACGGTTCGCAATCATACAAATGGAGTTCTATTAAGCGACAGCTAGTAGGCAAAAGTCCTTATTACATTCCCAGGAACGCCCCGACCTGCATAGGTCAATTCCTACTTGTAATATTGAGTCCGAACGAAAGCTAGACTCCGAAAAATAGTAATGAAGAAAGTCGGAAGAGTAAGAGATAAATTCTTAACAAAAGACCGCCTCCGAGACATAGTTACCTACCTGTGTCGTGGAGAAAAGAAAAGTAGGTGGACCCGATCCATGATAAAGAACTGGAATAAATTCTTTGAGGACTCAGAGGGAAATATAGATAGGATCTATAATGCCCTAATGACGCAATCTTATGAATTTCATCCCTTCAATACGTTCGTTCGTTATGAGAACGGTAAGAGGCGAGATATCTTTGCTTCTTGCCCAGAGGATCAAATTGTGGATACTCTCCTTGATGCATGCCTTAAGTATGTTTTCATGGAGAAGAAAAAGATTATACATCCTCACTCTTACGGATCTATCAAAGGAAAAGGTCAACATGAATTAAGAGAGCTCGTCATAAAGCGAGTTCATAACAGAAAAGACTTGTATGTGGCAGTCTGTGATACTCATCACTATTACCCGACGATTAATCACAAGGTAATGGCTAAGTACATAAGACAACATATCAAGGATCCATGGCTGATCTGGTTGTGTGATGCAACAATTTCTAGGATGCATGGTGAAGTGGGAATGGCCCTTGGGCTAGCTTCTTCTAATATCCTGGGACATGTTTATCATGCAGCCATAGATTGGACTATTATCGTTGAATATGGAATCCACGATTACTATCGATTCTGTGATGACAAACTTATGATAAGCTCAAACCTAAATTACTTGCATACCATGGTGAGAGTACTCCGCTCTTTAACAGAAGAGAACGGACAAACCCTAAAACCGAATTGGCGTGTGGTACATTGTGAAGAGGAGAGATTTGAGTTCTTAGGAGCCTCCATTAACTCTCATGATGCTCGCTTAAAGACACCTTCTCGAAGACGTATCGAACGTAGATTCAAAAAGGAATTGAAGAAACCCTTCAACCCGGAGAATAAGAACGATCGTGATCGAGTTATGATGTCATGGGCTGGCATGAAGGGAGGACTTAGGGGACTTAATGTAGAGAACTTAGAGAGATATTGGAGAAGAGTATATAAACCCTTTTTCGATAGACTCCAATCAGTAGAAGGATGGATAGAGATTGAACGTGCTAATAAGAAATGGCACAACCATCGGGCTAGGTCCCTTGCCGAAGCCTGGGATTATCGATCTCAAGAAAATAAAAATCTATTCCCTCTTGCTGAAGGGTTGAGACCTCGACTCCCACAAGGTGAAATTCTTGGTGACCCACAAGAGCCATTCCCAACGTTGGAATTAGGATTTTGGACGGGAGAACGAACACCTGTTATGCACATAAATCCATTAACTTATGCTGGACCTGTATACACCAAGGACCAAGACTCCCGAAGAACTTAAGTTTAAGTATGAGGGAAAGTCGGTAAGTCCAAAAGAATGCTTGGCCTGCCCTATGGTAATCCATCATTTCGAGTTTACAAAATCTCGTTTTAATGAGGGACGTTACCTGCTGGTAGCACAAATAAGTTATTGGAAGAACACAGAGAATGCCTTGATTGAGAAAGCCGTTTTAATGACTGAAGGAACTTCCCTCTGTAAGACAATGCGTCTTGTAGAGAGTAAAGGAATTATGGGACCTTTTCAAACAAAGATTATCCGAACTTGGAAAGATATGATAATGATATTTGTCAAACTTAACAAGCCAGAGATCGCAAAGTTGCAAGGTTCTTATGATCCATGTCCACCCGACGGAAAAGTAGGATGGCTTGACGTAAATGGTGATACACCATTTGATCTAGGTTAAAAAAGAAAGAGACCAGAAGGAGAATACATCCACGCCTTCTGTGTCTCTATTTTTTTATTCTTCTAGCAGTCCTTTAAGAGCCCCTAATGCAGTCAATATGTCCTCACTTTCCAACGCTGATTCGGTACTGATATCTTTGAATAGAGAGTCCGCTTTATAACAGCCTATGTAAGCTATATTCTTAGTGTACATCCAAAACCAATCTTCATTATAGTCTAAGAGGTCTTGAAGATGCCACCCTTGACCAAGTTGAGGGTTAAGGAAAGTTTTTGTATCTAGATCAGGTGAGAGATATCGATTCATACAATTTTTTACTCGATAATCTTCTTTTGCACAAGCAAGTAGTGCTAGACTTATTTTCTCTGACCAACCTTTTCCCTCTACGAACGTATCCCTGGTTAATTCGACTCTTTGGTTACTGGTACGTGGGGTTGGTCTATCGTTGGGACCGGTTATTAGCATTTCAAGTCTCCCGAAGAAGGATATATCTACATCTTCTGGTTTCCATGTATTAGAGGGCATTCCAAACCCAGTTCCTTTAACATAGTAACCACCACTTTTCTCCTGTTCTAGTCTAATTCTCGGAGCCCCTAAGAATGCTTCCCATTCTTCTTTTGTCCAGAGATAATGTTCCCCAGATTCTAAGGCTTCACGAACTACGTTTCTAAGGAGATCAGTTTTCCTTGTTGCCTCTTTGTCGTTTTTCCAAAGACTCGCCTGAATTAGAGTAAAGAGTCGTGATTTTTTATAATCACTTACTTTCTCATTATACGTTTCCTTCAGTTTCCTCTTGTTTTCTTCCATCATATAGGTTTTTTAGATATTTCTTTAAGTGAGTTAGGGTTATATCATCTCTTGTAATGATCATCCCAATTCCTTTTAATTTTTCATTAAACTTGTAGAGAGCCTCAAACCATGCTACTAGTCGGGATGTTACCTCATAAAAAATTTCAGGTCTTTCTTCTTTAAAACTTTTTATATCTTCTTGAGTTAAAGATACTAGGAGGGGTACGTTTCCTGGATCCACGTACTCAACATCACCATACTCTCTAAGAACACCCTTATCAAGAAATGTCCGTCCACTATACATACACCCTCCGAAGGAATACCATTTTTGAGTAGATAGCTCTATTCCCGCTTCCTTGGCAAACGCACTTACACTATGGTAGCTGATTTTTCCTTGTACTTTAGCACGTTCTAAGCCAAATACTTCCAAATACTTCTTTTCTTCCTCCGTTAGGATTGCCATAGCTTGTTCGCCTATATATCTACCGGCTTCCTTCCAAGTCTCTTGGACTGCTTTAAATTCTGGGGATGTTTCTACCCACCCCCTGACTATACTTTTTCTTATTTTTGCATCTATCATAACATAAATAAGGCGCTCCGGAGCCTTCATCAACCTTATGTGTGATATGAAAAAGAAAGAATTTACTATTGAAGAACGAGTAGGTGGTTCACTAGTTGAGAAGAATCTCTACGTGGATGGCCTACTTGATGTCATCGACTATTTGTACCTAGAACTTAAGCAGTTCTTGACAAAGGAAGGTCGGTGTTTTGGTATTATTAAGTCATACCTTCATTCAGTGCAGGATGCATATACCAAAATTTTTAAAGAAGTAGACGATGAGAAGATTGAAGTTTATGGACGTATCTTGTATCTCTATAAACCACTTCTCAGAAAAGAATTTACTCGTCTGGTAGAGCGATCTTTATCTCCGGCAGATGCTGTAATCGTTATCATCCGAAAACTTCTTTCCATTGTGGATGAGGTTCAGGAGTATGAACATCGGCGGGAGGCTAAAACAATTAAGAAGGTAACAGAAAAGATGTACGATAATATCAGAAACCACGCTAAAAAAGATTCCCTATTCCTTTTAGCTAATACAGTTAAAGCGTACATGAATCAAGGCAAGGCTGGTAGATATCGTCATGATATTTTCAAGTTTGATGTCCCCGAGAAAAAGAACGAGAAACTTGAAAACCCAGGGGACCGTCTTAATGGGGAGAAGAAAGAGGAGGTATCACTATGAGACGTCTCTCTTTAAGTACTCTTCTCGTTGATGATAACGACCTCGACTGTAAGAAAAAAGAACCTACCCTAAACGATATCAGGGTAGAGGCGTTGGGGTTTGTTATATCAGACTTAGATAAGTATGACCTAATTGTTTATAAAGGTCGTCTTGGTACGAAAGTTCTTCGTCTGCGTGTCTAAAAAAAAAGGAAACCTTAGGATTCATTGTCCTAGGGTCTCCTTTTATTTCTTCACTAGAAGAGAACTCCTTTACAAACTTTGTAACGGCCTGTCTTCTCGTTTACTTCTACATCGTAGTATCTCAGTTCATCTTCTTCATCCCACTCATCGTAGAACAAGAAGCTTAGATACTGGAATTTACCACGACCTGTCTTATTGAGAACTTCAAATTCGTCCGCAATATATCGGAGTATAGCCAAACCAGAGTTTACATTAATGCCATCTATATTATAGGCATCGTTCATCTTCAGTGTTATACAATAACCTAAAATGATATCGCCAACTTCTACGTTTTGCATTCTCGGATCTGAGAGGGTTATATCAATCCTCTCTCGATTGTCGAGCTTCTTATTAACTTCGTAGACGTAATCACTTAGTTTCATGCCTTCGTAATGTGTCTCAGGGATAGGTAACATGGCACTTGCCTTTATTACTTCTCCATCCTCTACGACATCATACTTCATAAAGTAGTATCCCACTAGGCGATTAGATACGACCGGGTTCTTCGGAACCACTTTAAGGTCACTAATTCCATATTGTGGATCATTTATGATATCACGAATCATGTTCACCAGCCCACCAGAGAAGGTGAATTCACTGTTATTGTTTATCTTATCTCCTTTGAAAGCATATATGAAATTTCCTATACTCGTATAGCCATCATTGGAGCTCCTGTCTTCTATATTTGGAGAGACCGCACTTCTTGGGATCTCAAAGATGAGATCAAGTAGGTTGCGTCTCAGTTGTTTATCAAATCTCTGACGAACGTGTACAACATGCTCGCTCGTTCCGTTCTTCGTAAAGATACGATCAGAATCGAAATATTCCTGTGGAATGTCTAGAGATTCAAACCGACCCTTCTCAAACAACATGTACGGAAGATTGATCTTTGCATCAACTCCATAATCAGGGTCTCCCGGGCGTGGTGGAAGCGTTGTTACGGCATCCTCTGTCAGCCCAGCATTTTTCATGAGTTCTTCGCCGAGTTTTTCACGACGTTTTAACTCTTTGTAGGTTTCTTTGGCTCTTCTGGTTAACCACCAGCCGCCAGCTGCGATTATTAATCCTCCAAAAAGGATATAACCCCAGTTCTTTTTTTCAATGTTCTTCATTGTTCTCCAATTTTAACTTAAAACTTACTATGAATTGGCACGCAGGGTTTACCAATATAGCTCTTTTAACTGCTATTATTATCGGTTACCCCCACGTGGTCCATTATTTTTACCTTGGTAACGACGGTCGTTATTACGAGGTTTCCGTTCGTAACCATTCACTAGTTTCCTCTCTCCACCATTAACCATGGCAAAGATGTAACCTACTACGGCTACCAAGAGGACGATACCCATCAGTCCGGAACCGCTTGGAATGACATGTGTTCTTCCATAGCTTGCCGTAATCGAGGTATCTTTGTTAATAAATTCCTCAGTGGCGCGTTTGTAAGGCGTGTTCATTAAATTTTGAATAATACTCATTGTTCTCCTACTTTTATTTTGTTGTTAATCTAATTTCGTGCTTTATCTTGGTAGATTTTCTGTAATACAGATCGGCACCAATTGCAAAGAGCAAACCGATTCCAAGACCGATTACAGCACCCTTTGCTAGGAATGCACCAGCTCCACCAAAAGCATCCGCCATAGCGAAGCAAATTCTTCCTCGCTTGTTGTTTTTCTCTAATGCTTTGTTTAAATCTTTCATTTTTATTTGTTCTCCTTTTTAATGTTAAATTGTTATTTTATCTCTTATAAGGTTATCAGATAGTTCAAAACAAAAGGGAGTTTCCTCCCTACTTGTCTCGAGTTTAAAAGTGTGAGGTCATTTTGAATAACCCCACACTCCTTGCGTTCTGTATTTACTTAATTACATCTTGGAGAACTGATTCCTACTTAGTCTCCTCATCGGCTGGTTTTCCTGGTTGGTCTCCAGCTCCCTCTGGCTTAGGATCAGTTGCTGCTTCTGCCTGCTGGCGAGCCTCGTTGATCTTGTCCTTGGCCTGGTTATAGCCTTCTACCACCGCGTTCTTTACCTTGTCGAATCCGACGATGAGTGCACCAGCTGCTACGCCGAGTGCGAAAATCATAATATTCTTTTTCATATTACTGTCCTCCTTGAAATTAAGCTTTGTTGTTATTAAACTTACCGCCGCCGTTGTTCCAGTTGTTGTTCTTCTGGGGACGGGGTTGATTGTTGTACTGCGGAGCCTGCGTGTTGCAGCCCTCACCGGTACACGTCTCAGTTTTTGACTCGCGAGATGTCAGGTTCTTGTACGTGTTCTTGCAACTACCCTTTACTCGCGCTGCGGCACCATCGATCTTTGTCTTAATGCCAAACTTGTTACCACCGTAGAGTATACCCACGGTCACACAACCTACTACAATAAGTGTAGGCTTTGCAAAACCCCAAACTTTCTGCTTGAAGGTCTTTTTCTGTTTTTCGATGTTCTCCATCTTTTTTCGTTTTTTAAATTAATAAATACATTTGTTTATGTGAATCTTTTTTTTCACATATATAAGGCTTTCATGGCTTTTCAGACGGTCAGTTTTTTAAGCTCTCCCTTAAGGGATTTTATCCTCTGATCTATGAATTTTTTATTTACCCGTAGTTCCTCCAACTCCTCTTCAATAGCTTTAGGTCGGTATCTAATACCAATCTCATCTATCCTGGTAAGTTCCCAGACGGGGAAATGCTCGCTTAACCACCAGTCTTTGGGCTCTATTCCCATCTGACAGAGAGTTGTCAAGTAGGATACTTGCTTGACTGATTTATCATAGATAGTAAAACAAGCCTCCTCCTCTTCATCCGCTATCCATCCAAAATAAATGATAGATATTCTAAGATCCGCCTTAGAAAGATCTTTTACTTTCCATTCGCCCTTCATCTTGCTAGCGACGAATTCTCTCCAATATTTATTACTCTTCAGGTAACTTTCTAGGTAGTCGTCGAAGTTATTAGCGGCAGCCCAACCGCCCTTTCGCTCTTCCTCTTGTCTCTTGGATTCTTTTCTAAGTTCCTCAATTATGTTTTCTTTAGTTATTACCATAATAGTCTAAGGAGTTCTTTTTCTACTAAAAAATTACCTGCTGCCTTACAATCATTCTCATTCTTGAAATAAACTACTCCAGGAATTTTTAGATTAGAGTGAGAGCAAACCCGATAAGGTTTTTCAAATCCTGTTAATGACCTAGAATATTTATAATTCTTTATTAAGAAATAACCCTTATTAGCGTTTGTCCTTACCCAGCCTTTATTACACTCTTTGGCAATCCTGATCAAAAGAGCATAAGCTTGCATATATTCTTGACCATCTTTCCCAGAGTTCATTTTTCTAGGAATAACTATACTAGTCGTTACTACATCCTCTGGCACTTTTCCAAGATAAACATTCTCGAAATCAGGTGGTGGATCAAGTTCTTTTAAGCTATAGGCAGAAAGGGCGAGTTTCTTTAATTCCCCGCCCTCTTTATACCATCTTTTAGCTCGATCTAGTGTGATCTTTATTGGTCTTCCTTCTTCCATACCTCTGCACCAAAGTTGTCTTCAAGTTCTTCCCAGATTTCTTGTGTAATCTCGTCGTCGGGATTAATTGAAGCCATGCAATCATCAAGAAGAATTAGTTTCCCACAGAAGCGATCATCCTTCATAATATCCTGGAGAGTACTCCTTACACAAAAGTCTTTAGCAAATCCCGCCACAAAGATATTATCATAATCTTCATCGGCAATAGCATCTAAGATCTCCTTGCCGAAGTCTGGCTGAGAACCATCAGCAAACGATATAGCCGAATACATTTCAGCTCCATCATAATAGCCTTTATGAATCAGACTATAATGAGCACCGTTATTAGCAATAGACCATCTCTTCAATGCCTGAACCAGTTCTTCTGGAATAGCTTGTCCTTGAGATCCGCGAATGCAATGATCTGGCCATACACAATGTACGGCTCCTGTTTTTTCAACTGCCTCTAGATAATTAACTACGGAGTCAAAGTCCAAATACTTTGGCATTACTTTGGAATCCAAGACATCCTGTTTTGTAATTATGAAGGGATAACTTTCGGGTTTTAGATCCTCCTTACCAACTCTCCATGCACCAGCCAAACCGATATGGGTTGGATAGTGATCGTCGATAGTTAATGCTACGTCTGTTATATATTTCCCGTAGGTATCAAAAAACTCAACCGTATTTTTTAGACCCTCTTCTGCTCCTGGCACAGACAGTCGACCCGTTGTTCTAACAAAATCCTCTTCTATGTCTATTCCTAAGAATAAGTTCTTCTTTCCAATAATTTCTTTCATACTATTTTTCCTTTAAATGTTAACGATTCTGAGTAAATCCATTCTCCATCAGCCACGTATCGAGTGTGTGGTGGGACTTCAAAAACACCTATATCCATAAGATCACTTGTTACTTGATCCGTTGTAGGTGCACGACCAACTGGGAATCCTCCTTCAAGACAATTTCCGGTTACAAGAGCCAGGTTTGTCCTTTCGGGGGAATCTTTTCTGAATATTTTCCCAACTGGAGCCATAAAACCTTCACCACCTTTGAGTAGATACCCAATCATGAAAACTGGAATAGGTTCTGATCCAGCCCATTCAGCTTTAGCATTACTGCTTAAGACTTTCATCATATCTTAATCTTCTCATCAATTTCAAGTTGGGCTTTATCTAAGCCACTGACTTCCAGGAACTTATCCAAGGTCAAGTCACAATACTTATCAACCCAATCAGCGATATAGTATAAGTCATGACTTTCTTCTAGGACTCCAAAGAGTATAGGATCAGCTTTTCTTCTACGTTCTTCTTCTTTCTCTTTTTCTGTCGGAGCATATACTTTTCCTTCAGGATCGTAGTGAAGAACTACATAATTGTCAAAAACGTGAAGAGAATCTGCCTTGAGTTTTCTTTCTATAACCTCGTCGGGAATTGGGTGAGCAAAATTTTTAATCCAAGTTAATGCAACACCCTTTTTCGTTTTCTTGATGAAATCAACAAGTTGAGCCTCCGAAATCTTATGATGGAAACCTGATGCCCGAAGGAAGGATTCATACTTAATGATGAATAATCTTCCTAGCCACTGGTCAACAAGAGCTTCCTGACCCATTTGTTTAGCTTTCTTCAAGGCCACTAGGTAAGGAGAGATTCGATTATAATAATCTTCTGTCTCTTTCTTAGTTTCCAGTTTCACTAAGTCAAAGAATGCCATGACATCCAGCTTATAGTAGTCTGGATCTTTAGCCTCCTCTTCTTCAGCGATAGCTTCATCAATGACCTTCGCTAAGTCCTTCTCAGTTCGGTCTTTCTTCCGCCAATATTCCTTTAGGCGAGCCCAGAATGGAACTTTCTTTGGTGGCTCTCCCTCCGATATCTGATTACTACCTGCTGATTTTTCGCCGGATGTGCCTTCTTCAAATACGGGATTGAGTATGTTAGGTGTTCCTACATCAACAGTCCATTCAGAATAATACTTCCGAAATAGACCTTTACCTTTCTCCCTATCAACGATTATTGTCAAGTCATCAGCCGTTAGATTCTCAAAGAACTCCTTGTCGACTAATTGGCTAGTCAGGTCCTTCATCAAAGCAAGACCTTTTTCGCTCGCTTTATAGGGCTGTGGTCCATCCACCGGCCTTGGCATATCCTCTGTAAGATAGCCATTAAGTAATTTAGCTACTTCGTCACTGAAAACAGCGCCAGCCTCTTCTCCTCCCTTGTGGTTTTTAAGTTTCTCCAGGAGAGGTCTATATTTTGGCAGTGAATAGTCTATCTTAAAATTATCGTTTATGAAAATTCTAAGATAGCTCTCACTTCTATCTAAAATCTCCTTCATGCGTCAGGGAAATGTCTTTTAAGTTCGTCCATTCTATCACACTGACGGAGAACCGTCTTAATTTCTTCCGTATCGCCCATGTACTTACCATCAGTGTCAGGCACTTTAACGGTCGGTCTCCAGGGACTGGTCTTGTTGATTCTAGTCCGTGTCATCTTACATACACATTCGACTTTAGCACCTTCAATTCCAGTGTTATTAGTCCATGCACCACCTATTCCAGCGGGATCAAATCCAACACGACCCTGAACATTATTGTGAATGTCGTCGTAGGTGAACATGTTAATACTATCCGAATATACGAAAGTTTTCTTCCTAGGATCTACATTAAGCTCGTTCAATCTTCGGATAACATCCGTTGTGAAGTCTTCCCACGGTCCTGAATCATGACGGAAACCGTCACAAGCTTTTGCCTGTAGTTTAGTCAAGTTGTTTAAGAACTGCTTTCTACCAATCGTATCGGGGAGAAGTATACCAACATCTCCGTTGAAGGTATTCATCCATTGCTGAGCAGTGTGATAGCCACCCAGTATATAACCGTGGAAAGCTTGTACCATCATTTGAACTTCATGAGCCATGGTTCCACTTACCTTCTGACCCAACTTAAAGGCCATGTAACAGTTAGAGTTACCAATGCAATATTTAGCGTTGTCTACAATGAGCTTATCAACGAAATCTTGTACGTTGGCAGAGAATCTACGTCTCATTCCGAACTCACTGAAGTAGAGCTTGTGGTTATTGCTCAACTCAATCTGAGCCATAGCAATATCCTCAACTTCCTTCATATTGACTTTCGTATCCACGCCACGATAACGCTCTAGGAGAGCAGTGAAGATCATGAGAACAGGCATTTCGTAGAAAGTTTTTTCTGCTGCTGATCCAAAGAACTTACAGCCAAATGAACTATCCTCTCTCAGGAAAGCCTGTACACAGTCTGTCTTAAAGCGGAAGTAAGCGAAATACCAATCGAAGAACCACTTCGGCAACCAGTAAAAACTCTTGATCATGAACTCCTTCTCACCCGCCTGTGGCTTAAGCATGGTTAGCTTAGCGAACTCCAGGTTGAATTGGTCCACAAAATCTTGATCGACTGGTGTTCTCTGACGATCGAAAAATTCAAACTCAATTTCTGCAAACGGATAATTTTTCATATAAAAATACGAAATGTTCCATTTGTACGTGTCATTTTCTATTAAACTTCTTACAATCATAGTTTGGTTTGTTTATAAAGTTTTATTATCATCCATAAGGCAAAGAGAAAATCCTTAATTGTGTATGAAAGAATTAGAAGAAGAAATTAGAAACTTAAAGAAACAATTAGCGGATAAGGAACGAGAACTAGAAATCTCTAAAGATCAGGAGTTAGCTAGAGATCGTGCAGCCGTAGTTGGAAAATGTTTTGTGAGTCATTCTCAAGGACAATCACATTATTATATTAATGTAGTAGATCTTAAAAAGGATCCAACTTCAAACTATACTTATCTCTTGAAAGCAGAAAGAGTGATAAAGTATTGGTATATACTTAAGGGTGATTACTCTTTCAGTGAGACTGTAAATAGCGAAGTTTTCCTAGGTCGCATGGACTTTAAGAATCTCAAAGAAGTCAGCGAAGAGCAGGTTTATGAAGCAATAGAAAAATTACTTAAAGGTTTTATTAGATCTTATGAACGAAAAGCGAGGAAAACTAATTAGGCAGATCTACGAGCTAGAACAAAAGGAGAAAGAGGTATCAATCAAGCTTAATCAGAAAAAATGTGAGCTTGAAAAGATGGACTCTGGTATTGATACAGAAAAATATATAGGAAAGAGCTTTATAGTTTTTCTATCGGATGACTGGAATGATTGGTACTATATTAAAAACGTTAGTAGTGCTGAAGTCTGGTTAAATGGGCCAAAACCGCCCACGGTTAGAATAAAAGCTGATTGTATATTCTCTGTCGGTTCTCGTGGTTTTATTAGGGAACAGCAAGGGTATTGTGGATTAAGCGTTGAACCTGAAAGATTAGATAGATCTGAGGTTACTATCAAGGAGTTCGAAAAGAGACTTAAAGCTGAGGTTGATAATATTAAGAGATCTGTTGATAATCTATTCATCAATGAAAAATAAAAGGAGACGTTAAATCTCCTTCTTTTCTTTTTGTCCATCATATAAAAGTTCCCACACCTCTTCATCCACTACAGACCATGCAGACGTACTAATATTAAAGTGATCTTTACATTTTCCTGCATAGTAATGTAGGTGGTTTTGAGCAGACCAAGAACAGCCGTGATGAATCATAATTTTCAAGTTAGCTTCTCGATCAAAGTGAACAGTATATGACGGTGACATTGGATAGTCCAACATGGCTACATTTTTCTTAGCTCTCTCATAAGCTTGTTTCCATTCGGACCGAATATCGTCTAATCCGACTAGAAACTTAGAATACTCTGGTTTCGCCCAGAACTTGTCAACCATTTCTTTGGTGACGTCTTCATACTTGTTAAATGCACAAGTCATTTTCTTCCTTGTTTCCCGAGCAGCTGCTTGTACTTTTGCATACTCCTCTGGTGATAACCATTTTCTTTTGCTCATATTTCTTTAATATCTGTTATTTCTCCGTTTAAGATTCTGCAATAGAAGAAACCGTAATCAGCCCAAAGATCTTTATAATTTTTCTCAGTTACTTCTTTTCCTACGATTTCAGACATTCTCTTCCAAACGGCTTTTTTACCAAAGTAAGCAGTTCCAGTTGATCTTTTTAGGTAATTGTAATTATTTTCAAAAGTGGACTCTGCATCGGTCCTATCATTACGGTGAATAGTTGCCTGTGCTGCTCCAATTCTAAATACGGTAGTTCTTAAGTGAATAGGATTTGAAAAAATTCCTAACTTCCCTATATGATCATAAAATGCACTTTGAGTACTGTTTTCGAGCATTTTAATATTACCTAGAAGCTTTTCTTTTCCTTCTATCGGAACGGTAGTTTTCCTTAGTGACTCCTTATTATCAAATATTAAATACTCATTATATGAAATATACTCTATGGTTTCTTTGAGCTGTTTAATGTAGTAATTGGCAATAGCTTCTATTCCATCTTTGATTAAAAGAAAACTATCAGTACTACCATCTACTCCAAACCAATAATCTCTATAGAATTCAGGAATCTTGTATGACCTAGCATATCGGCCCCTCCAATTAACAGAAGCTTTATACCTATTAACAGCATCCTGATATATTTTCTCAGCTAACCAGGGTTTCCCCATCCTGTTAGCTACTTTTATGTAAAGATCTTTTTTGAATCGTTCATCAATTTCTGCTTGCGTTGGTTTTAATGGAAAATACATCATATTACCCAACCCCATCTATCAGTGAAAAGAAGTTTTTGGTCATGGTATAAGATATACCCTTTTTTACCTTCCCAAATAATAGGATAAACTTTAGGCATGGAGATTGAGTAGGTTTTATTGTTTCTCCACCCAACCAAAGCTAACCTCTTTCCAAAAAAGTCGACGATACAAAGAGACTTATCCTTACCTTCTTTCAAGATAATCTTTTCTCTTATGTCACCGTCACGATCCCAATCCGGACGATTTTCTTTGTAGTATTTAACAGCAGCTTTAAATTCTTCCTCAGTTATATCTTTTCCCCACCTATCTTTGTACTTGGCTCTGAACTCTTCGTAGGTTTCGTATCTCCATTTGTCCTTGCCATCTACATTCTTTCCTCTGACACTGGTGAGGTATTTATAGGGGACATTATAATAACGAGGATCAACAGATCTATGCTTCCCGAACTTCTTTACACTCATCTAGGATTCGATTTATAATCACAAACTTAGCCTGATCCTTGTTCACTATATCAAAGGGAATATGATATAGGGACATGACCTCTATGAACTTATCATCAATCTGCCTAGCCTCTTCCTCTGTCTGAAGTCTGCCTTTGACGATATAAGACGTACTTCTTTCGATGAAGAAATTGAGATTAGGGAATCTTTCGAATTGATCTATAACCAGTTCAGCAAATTTCTTATTTTGACTCTGGTCATAGACAATCGAGTTCAGGAGAGGTGAGTCACATATCACGACCTGTACCTTTCCGATCAGGCGGTTGATTCTATGTAGTTGTTTACCAAACACATAGATCTGATCATCCATGACCTTGAAAGATTCGTCCCAAACTTTTTCCTTAACGTATTCAGGAGCCATCTCAGCCTCTATCCCAAGTATTTTAAGGTCTGCATAAAGTTGGGCCATGAGAGTACTTTTACCAGTCCCAGGCCCACCAATTAAGTTAACAATTATTGTTTTCATACATTTTTACTAATTCCTCAAGATTTCTCATCCCTCCATAGATTCGTCTACAATATTTCTTAAAATTCTTTTGACCCACTAACATAGAGGAGGTATTATGTCCTTCTACTTCTACAATTAGCATTTGTTTTGGGAGATAGGCTCTTGGATCTACATCTCTACTGAGGGTACGGATATTAAGTCTTATCGGTGTGTAGCGAACAATCTTTTCATTGAGGTGAGTATAATATCCTCTATTACCACGATGAGAGCTTTTTAGATATCCTGTCAGAGCATAAATGATAAACGGACTATTGTAATCCTCTCTTTTGAGTAGCTCGTTAATTAATCTGACAATATTAGTTTGTTTATTGCTCATTTACTGGTAAAGTTAAGTACAACACTTTTCTCACCTACTCCAACTTTCATAAGTCCGCCACCTACAACGTTTGTTACTAAAGCCCCTGGTTTAGCATCTTTCAAAGCTTCCCTAAGCTCAGCAACCGTCATAGTTACTGCCACATTTGCTAAAACCCATTCTATCCCGGCAATAGCAGCATCTTCGTATCGATTATAATTATTATCTGGATTGCCATCATTTAGGACTCTATGCTCACCAGTAGTTTCTACTATGGCATAACCCCAAAGATGTTTAGTTCCATCTTTCCCCAGGGTTGTATATTGACCCGGATTGATGTGAATATGCTTAAAGTCTCGGAACCACTTAAGAGCCTCTTCAAGAGGACAATCGTAATGAGTTTCAGTTTCTTCACAATTATTACCAAAGTGATCAATAAAGTGAATGCCTGTTCCCATTGGATAGGAACTAACTGGCATACCTATTGCCACTAGTTTCTTACATAGCTCTTGATCGAGCATTTCTTGTTTTAAATTTTCTCCGAACATGATAACCTACTAATTATATCATTGGGCCAATAAGTTGTATCAGTTTTTCCATTAATAGAGTATGTTAATTCTAACTCATCGTCCCAATATGAATTCTCTTTCTTCTTGATTTCTATACTAACTTTACAATAACCACCTTCAGTAGTGAAGTCAATAATAGTCTTTTTATCAGTCTTAGCAACTGACTTGTCTTGACAATTCATTCGTGCCAAAGCTAAGAGAACACTCTCAGAGATTGGGGATATGTAAGACCTATTTGTGGAGCGATCCCAAACATCTTTCCACTCTTTAAGTCTTCCATAGTAATAAAGATCAGATTCAATCTTCTCTTTGTTATGCCTATAGATTTCCTCCATGGCCTTAGCAGGAATTTCGAAGCTACAATACTGGATGACATTCCCAAAGAATACTCCACTCCTTCCAAAATTACCTGCTACCGAATCTGGATTCTCTCGATTAATACAATCTTCAAAAAAGTTTTTTAATTTTCTTAATTCTTCTGCTTTGTGTAATTTATAATCAATGTCCATATTTCATCAGTAAGGTAAAAAGAAAGGACCAACGTCCCTTCCTTAAATTTTACTATCGTTTATAGCCTCCTTTAACAATTTCTCTAGTTTTCCTTGAAATTCTATTTCAAATTCTACTAAAGGACAAACGTCTAAAGTATCGAAACCTATAAACATTCTTCCTTTTTTCTCTTCTAGGGTTATAGTTCCATCAATCATGAACCACTCTCTAGTTAAGTTTTCTGGAATAATTAAGTCATTCCTACCTTTCCCTACTCGCCAGATAAAGTATGCAGCTGCCACTGCTTGTTCTTCTCTAGTGAGAGGAGGTAGTTTTTTGACTACTTGTTTAAATTTTTGTTTTTGCTTCTTATGTTTTTTATGCTTTCCCACTTTTATTTTTCTCTTTCTTGCTTTCGTAAGACTTCTTAGCTACGCCTAGGGCAACTCCTGCCAAGAAGATCGTTCCACCAACAATTATTGATGTTGCTATCATATTGTTACGTATATATTAACTGAATCTTTCCCGTTTATCAGCACTGCCGAACCTTCGGGGACTTTCGGATCATTAGCATAGAGGTCTCTCTTATCAACGATGACACCATCTCTGTTGGAGAGAATGATCTTAACATCCTTGTAGGGCTGACTTGTTGCACCAAACTCCTCTAGGTGGAGAAGCAGTGACCAGAGATTAAGCTCCTTCGGTTTCACAACGGCCATACCAGTGACTCTAGAAGCGATCATTTCAACGGTCGTGGTCTCTAATTCATTGATATACAAGAAGCTACGATGACCCTTTCCATCATTAATAGCTACTCGTACATCAGAGTCACATGCGTCAGAGAAATCTTTACCTAGAGCTGTAACCGCCACTGAATCAATCCACCCTAAGGATCCTGGAATTTCAAGCCTATTCAAGTCAAATTTCTTGACGTAAACGGGATTCTCGAAACCATCCTTCGTACACCACTCCGAGATGGAATCTTGTTTATTATCCTCATATCCCTGTTTCATTAAGACATCAAATACGATTCTAATTCCTTCGTTCTTTTTCATATAATTTTCTTTGTTCAGATATAAGGCTATCCCACCACCTTAAGTGTGTATGGAAGAATTAGAAAAACTTAAGAAACGATTAGAAACAACGGAAGCTAGTATTAAAAGTACTAAAAACAAGGTAGCCGACCTTAAAGAAGAGTTAAGGGATTTGGTAGAAAAAAGAAATCAACTAATTAAAGAGTACCTTGGGAAAAATATTCTCGTTAAAGAGGGTCAACTTATTACTCTCTATCTTGGAATAAGAGAGGTAGAGATTATATGCGGAAGAGACTCTAAATACGACGAACCAGTTCTTTTATTCGGTTGTACCAAAATTAAGATAAGTTCTGTAGGAATTACGATAGAAGATACTGCAGAAAAATTACAACAACAGAGTTATAGTACGTGTCCTCGTCCAAGTTATCTTAAGAAGATGAGTAGAGAAGTAACTTTGCTTGAAGCATGCAACATCGTCGAGAAAAGTGCAAAAGAGTTTATGAACAGCATAACTGAAAAAATAAAATGTATATAATAGGAAAAGCTAAGATAAAGCTTCTAGAGAGTAATATCGAAAGATATGAGAGATCTTTAGAAGGATTGTTAGTCGAAAAACAACACATCGAACGGCTAATAAACGAATTCAAGTTAAATACTGAAGAGAGGATTGGGAAGAACTATAAATACTATGACAAAGAGAAAAACTCTACCTACTACTTTACCAACGTAATGAAAGTTTCTACACAGAACGTTTATGGGATTAAGTGGCCAGTCGTCTTAATAAGCGCCGAGAGAGTAGTAACAGTAACTAATACAGGTATTTATAAAAAGACTAGTAAAAAAGGAACGCTTATATTAAATCCAAAAAACCTGATTGAAATAACTGAGGAGGAGCTGAATAGAGAGGTAGCAAAAGAAGTATCATCTTTCTATTCGGACTAAAAAAAGAAGGAGAGTTAATTCTCTCCTTTATTTTCTTTTCCGTATTAATTCCTACATAATTCTATTTTCTTCCATTTTCCACACTTTGTACAAGTGTAAAGAAATTTCTTGTAGTTGTAACCAGATTCAATAGTTTGTTCTAGTTTCCACTCATGGTGACATGTTTTCTTGTCAAGCCAACTTAAGAATACGCCCCATAAGGTTAATTTCTTTTCTCTCTTAACTAATTCACTGCCTTCATTCATATCGTATTTTCTCTAATTAATTGCTTTTTCTCTTCAGGGGAATAGTCAAAATTGTCTATATTAGAAACGAGATATTCCCATAGTCTACCGGTTACATCAAGTTTTCCACTATTGAATAAACTTCCAATTGAGAACCAGCCACCTTGCTTTGTTCTCACAAATACCTCAATCTTTCCATTCTCGCCGCTATAAGTAACAATAAATTTATCAGTTCTTCTCGAAAATAACCAATAACAGTTTCTAGCTTCTTTAATATATCGCTGAAACAGCTCTGGATATTTTCTCTTAAACTCCATGTGACCTAGAACTTCGTCAACTTTAACGATATAGTGTCGAGAGAATGTTATTTTCCCATCATCAAAGCAGTGATATTTCTTTCCTACCTCAGGGATTGGTTGCAAACTAGTTTTATGACTATAATGTACAGTTCTCTCTGGAAGAGGATATATACTTGGTTTCTTACCGAATTGGCGCTTATTCTTTCTACTCATAATAACTCCTTTCTTTTAAGTTCTAATACCATTTCATAACAAGCGTCGATCGGATTGTTATAATGCTTCGTCATGATGTCCTTAGCTAAACAGTAGTACTCCTTATCAGTTGTCTTAACTAACATATTTTCATTAGGTAAAACTTCCAATAATGCAGTAAGGCTCCAACAAGGAATAACATCAACTTCTTTGTTAACTAAAAGACCTTTATACTCTTCTCTCCATTCAGAATATGGACGAAGAACTACATCATAAGGGTCTTCTTCTATACATTTATAACACATATCCGCAGTTTCATGCGGGAGTATCTGACTGAGAACCTTTGACTGAGAAAGGTCTGTATTACTTTTAATTGCTGCCACAGCTATTCCCTTTTATTACCAGCAGATACTTTCTTGATACGGGTGTGGTAAAAGCGTTGAATTATTAAATTCAAATCTATAATACCCACCACAAGCATACCTACTGTTATTTCCTTCTTTATAATCTATAAGATATACAATCATTCCATAAATAGGAACATTATATTCATCAACATATAGATGTATTTTATCTGCCCTTAATGTATTCTTATCATAAAGTTCGTTAAAAGTATCTTTATGGGATGTTTCAGCTTCTTGCAGAATCATTTTGATGTCACGCTTAATTGCAAATTGACAATCATAATGCTTGCCCAAATATTCAAATCCATTATCCTTTATTGGATATTCTTCTTTTTTAATTACTGCCATAATTACAATATTTTATTTATGTCTTTCCAACCTTCAACATCAAAACCTTTACCACAAGCAGCACAAGTGACACAAGGTGATTTGCCACCGTCAATGTCCGTATGCCACCATATATCCCCTTTTTGAAGTTCTAACTTACTACCACAATGGGGGCAAATACCAACAACCGACAATTCTTTTCTTTTTAATATCTTCATAATCGCAACAAATTAAGTTTGTGCAATTTTTCAATCATTTTCACACAAGCATCAACAGGGTTGTTTGCGGTAACAATATTAAATTTTCCATTACAAGAGCAGAGTACTCCTATTCCATCGTCTTGTGTTTGCAACTGATAATTTGGCAAAACACTAAGCAATGCAGTGAGACTCCAAGCAGCTATAATATTTAAATATTTATTGTTATAATCAGAATCTTCGTAAGGTATGGCCCTTATAGTGGGCAAATCGGGATTTGTTAAGTCCCATATTACATCCGCACTTTCGGGTGGCAGAAACTCTGCTAACTTCTTTGACTGTGGGATGTCTGTAAATGATTTAATTTCTGCCATAGTTATTAATCAAGTATTTAATTGAAGATTCAATTTTACAAGCTGCACAAGGATATTTTTCTTTAACCTCATCAAAAGAAATCCATCCATAAGCCCACCAGTTATGGTAAAATTCAAAATTATCTTCTTTGTTCAATCTTACTTTTGTCAAATATCCATTAGATCCTGAACTAAAAGGAGACGCATAACTATCATTTATAGTTAAAATATGAGAAGGTAATTTAACTTCGCTATTTCCATATAATTTTTTAAATTTTTCTTTAACCGTTGCCATAGTTATTTTTTATAATTTCTTTAGTTCCAATTAACTTTTCTATTATAAGGCGTACATTTTTCTTCTGCCTTTGCTTTATGTATTTTCATATTTTTCTTTAAGACGTTTTAGCTCGGCTAATTCTTTTTCCTTAATTTCTTGCTGCTCACGCTGTGCTTCTCCTCTTAGTTCTATCTGCTTATTACGTACTTGCATGGCTAGTGAATTATGTAAGTCAATTTCCATTACTTCATATTCATCGCCGTCAGAATAGCCCTTGACAAATTGCACAGCACCATCTGTATGTGTCACGCTGCACCAGTCGAAGAACTTCTTTGGATACTTGGCATAGTGGTCTTTACAAGCTTTAATCATGCACTGCCAGCCATCAATCTTCTGTAGTTCTTTAAGCAACTGCCGAGCTTCCTTGTCTATTTGTTCTTCTAAATGTTCTAATGAAGATTCAAGTTCTTTGTAATACTTGATGTCTTTTATTAAATTAGATTGAATCGTGTCCATACTATTTTTGTCTGTTAATTCTTCTGCATTTGCTACAGTACTTTACACCCCTCTTAACTAACACTTTGTTACAACCCTCACACAATACCAACCCGTTTTCATAAACATGACCTCTTCTTGGGTTAAGGATCACATAATATAAGATTCCATTGCGCCAGAAAGTGTTTACTACTTTTGTGCCACGCCGTCTTATTATCGGACGAGCTTTGTGCGATTGTACCTTTCTTGTCTGAGTTGTCACATGACTGTGGTGATGCGGGCGAGAATAATGATGAAAATGGTGGACGTGAATAGCCATTCCATTAACACTAAAAAGTAAAAGTAGTCCTAAAATAAAATTTTTCATATTAAATCAAGTTTTTTAATAAATGTTCTATTCCTTGTCTCCTTTTTGCGCTTTAAGCCCAAGTTCAAAGAAATGCTTGGCAATATTCACAAATTGCTCAATACTAATATTTGCAAATTCACAGCCCATTCCTTCATCAACAGGGGTACAATCTTTCCATTGAGAGTCTATCTCTTTCTCCAAGTCCACTTCAAGGTCTTTCAATAATTCTTCCTTTGCAAGCAATACAAGTTGTTCTGCCTCCTCATATTCCAACGATTCCAAATTGCCTGTGCCAAAAACTTTGTCAACAATGTTATTTAAGTGTGGAAAACGAGGACTTGGCAACTTGATCTCTTTCACTTCAAGAGTGTTAAGTTTGCCTTTCAGTGCATATAAAGCACCGTTATTACCATCACGATAAGCACAATCATATTCTTCATGGTATCTACCTTTATCTAAAAGGTTCTCTATCTCAGCCATCGTAGCAGATTTTGATATGTACTGTTCCATAGTTTTATCTTTTTTGAGTTACTCTTTTCAGTATTTATTACTTCTTTTTCTGTTTAAATTTTGGCATAATAGACTCTACTGCATTACCAAATTTCAGAATGATAATAATGCATGGGATTAGTATGATTACTAGTAGAAGTAATAAAGATATTAAAATCCATTCTAAAGTTGTCATATTTTAACTCTTCCATTAGAGAGCATATATTGCTCATATTGTTTGTCATCACCGTTTGGAAATTCCTTATGAAATTTAATTGTTAATTTACAACCATCAATATCACCTGAGCCATAATAGGGACAACCATAACAATTATCATCCATTTTTAAATTACAATGTGCCATATTTTATTTCTCCTTTATATTATACATTCCTTCTGGTGCTTCCAATGCAAGACCCTTTTCAATTAATCCTCGATAGTCAAAGTGATGAGCGTTGAGCCAATCAATCAATTTAACCATCTTATGATGTGTAATTATAGCATCTAATAATGACATTGGACCTCTTGATCTTAAATCATTATTAATCATAGTTGTCCAGTAAGCAAATCCCATTGAATCTATTTCAACTGCTTCTTCCTCAGTCATACTTGACATTGGACGAAGATATGGCTTACATGGTTTATCTACAGCAACATATTCCCAAACTCTTGTTGCTACTCCAAGTTTAAGACGTGGTAAATTTTCATCTACATATACTATTGGGTGATATGGCAACCTTGCACAAAGGTCTATCAAAAGTAATTGATTTTCTTCTTGTGTTGTCATAGTCTTACTTTTTCTTTAATGTATATTTTTGTCGTTATCTATTAACTCAAACATTTTAACAGCAGCATCAATAAAACTCTCTCCGCCCGTAGAATAAAGAATGCTGCCATCATGACCAACATATTCTATAACATTTTTAATCAAAGAGAAAGTATAACATTCTTCTTTAACCTTTATAATATCAGGCAGTAACTTCAAAAGGGCTGTGAGAGACCAACAAGGTATATCATCATGTAAACTATTTCTAATTTGACATAAAAACCATTGTTGTCCTTTATAAGCAACAGTAGGATTATACTTAGAATTACCATAATAAGAATACCACATATCAGCCGTGCTTGGGTCAAGACCAAGACTAAGCAGTTTCTTTGACTGCTCTAACGATGTACATATATCAGTGCTCATAGTTCTATAATATTTACAACAGTACAATCTTCATAATTTCTTTCAAAATCGCTTATAGCTTCACTTTTAGAAGTACTATTAACATATCGATGCATAAACCTCCGTGTAGATTCATCAAACGCAACTACAAAATATTCCATGATTCAAAGTTGTTTAAATTATTCATTTCCTTTAATAATTGCCAACTTTACTTCATCCCCGACTTTGTAATCTAATAATTTTTCATCAATATCAGCCTCGTCGTAGACTAAAACTTTACCATCGTAATTTTTAAGAACTACCGCATCTATGGTATTCTCTATGCTCTGTCTTTTCTCTTTCCACTTAACTGCCCTGACGACAATTCTCGATAATTTAGCAAAAGATACTTCTGGAAACTGTTTAGAGAGTTCGTTAATATACTCTCCTAGATCTTCCGGAACAAGTTCGTCTCTTGTTTTCTGCCAATTCGCACCAAATTTTACTGCATTGTATATCTCAGTGTTAGCAACACCGATAGAAGGGTATTTTTCATAAGCATATTTTTCTGCTACGCTTTCTAGATCCTCATCGTCGGTAATATTCGCCATATCTTCTACTTCAGATTTGTTAATTAAGGAAAGTAATCTTTCACTTAAATCCTTCTGCGCTTTCCAATAGGATAAGTCTGTTTTACCAGTAAGCATTACTTCTGCAGCAGATTTTAAATCTTCTATCTCTGCTACTAAGGGGACTTTCTTAATATATTGTTCCATAATTATTTATTTTTCATGTTATTAATCTCTATTGAATTTGTCGTTTTTTCAAACTTCATATTACCGTTACAGGCGGCAAATAAGAGCATACATACAAAGGATAAATAGACCATATTTCTAATAAAATAGCACATTTCTTCTTCTCTGACGTACTTATAGGGATCTTCCATCACCTTTTTAACACAGAGGTCTGTTGAATCTTGGTGAAATACTACCCATTAAGTGAAAGAATATGTGACACACTATGCTCAATAGTAATATAATTAGTATTATATAAACAATAGCCATTTTTTCATATAGTCTTTAAAGTCTCTAATAAAATCTTCTGTTTCAAAATAGTCGTAAGGGCAGCCTATTCTATAAGATTCTTCATCGGATGATTTGTATTTGTTCAGCTCTACGTTATCTCTTATAAACTTTGCTGCTTTTTCAATAAAAATATCAGTACGAACATATTCGACTTTAATATTATCTGTACAATCTTCTAAAAGCCAGTAGTCAAGTAGCTCTTTTGTATCTTTGTCTTGTGATAATATAATTTTTTCAGGTACGTCCATACTATAGCTTCTTTAGGTCGTCAACAAGTGATTCCAATATTTCTTTCGGTCTTGGGTCACAGAATAAGGTGCACCACGTCAATACTCTCAACTGCTCTTCATTAGGCTTCCATGCATGTGGATCGTCAGTACTTCTAATAAATTCTATAGCTTCTCTAAGAACTCTATATTCATAAGAAGTGTCACTATAACCATCCTGAATATCACAAAGGCTATTTTCTAAGTCAGCCGTCTTCAATGATTTTTTCCAACGTTTTTGTTTAATCCAGTCGATGCATTTCCCTACTTTTCCATAATCTTTACCAAAACGCTGTTCAAGTTCTGTAAGATTATTTATAGTCCACTTAAGAAGACCCTCGTCCTCTTCACTCCACTCTTGCTTTGGTTGAGGCTGAACACGTTCTTTGAGGGATTTGAGCCAATTTAAGAACTTGCTAGCCCATTTTTCATCTTCTGGAAAACCGCTGCATGTTGCATTTAAATGAGCAGCTATTTTATTAAACATTTTTTCATCCTCTTCACTCCACCCAACAAACTCATTCTCAGGGCCATTTCTTGTAAAAGGTGAAACTTCCTTTGCTCGTTCAACTGTTAGAAAACTGGACTCACCGTTATCAGACTTTTGTTCACCGTCTTTTCCAATAAAGTAGTTCGGATTCATCCACTGTATGATTGCAAGGATTCTTCCTTCAATGTCCTTATGTTCGTCCCAATCGAAATAATTTTTCTTTGACCGCAATTCATCTAAGAACTTTGGCATCCAATCAGGAACAGGCTTCTGCTCACCTTGCTTTTCAATCCAAGCAAGCCAAGAATTAGATTTTTCTCTGAGTTCATAAGTATCTGTTTTATCATAGATAAAATCAACAAGCTCTTTTCTTATCCTCTCATCTTCTGATTCTCTAAGCTCTGGAAAATATTTCTCTGCAACTTCTTGTGATATCTGTCCATCAGCTATCATTTGTTTTATTGTTTCGATAGTTTTCATATTAATTAATTTTTTTTAATCTCATATATAAGGAAAAAATAAAGGCAATTAAGCCCTTATTTCCACTCATACTCAGTTGAAGGAGTTATTACAGATTCCCAACCATCGTACTCTTCAATTCTGTACTTTTCATCTCCTATGTCTGCAACTGCAAGCTCAGCACAATCACCGCTGGCGTCATCCCCAAGCTCCTCCACAACGCGAACAAGATCTGGATCATCTCGCTCTATGTCATAAGCGGAGACATAGTATTTGTTAGACCAGAATCCACTCTCATCACTACTACCGATACTCTCAACGTAGAATTCCTCACCGAAATCCTTCGTCCTGATCTCTGTATGATGAGAGCTTAATCCTTTAAGCGACTTATCATCTCCTGGTATCCTAGTAGCTTTCTGCCCTCCATCAAGGTACTCTGTTTTATAGAAGAAGAGTCTAGCTCCAGGATGTTTGGCGAGATAATATCGCTTAATTGCTAATGGAGAAAGACCAAATCCCCCATAGCAGTTATTATACACAACTTTTCTGTTCATAGCAAATAATTGTTATCATACTTTCATGGGTAAGGAAAAGAAAGGAGAAGATTATCCTTCTCCATATTCTTCTTCTATCCATTCTTCTTTTATACTGAGTGGTCTACCTTCTTTGTCTAGGTTGTATTTGTCTTCTAAAAGTCCATTACTATCAGGCCATATTTCAATCACATTCTGTTCTCGTAGGAGATATTCCTGTGCTTCCTTAGTGTGTTCGTCTAATGTGATCCTAGCATGTCCATCTTTATCCAAGAGAACATCTATAGAGTCAATACCTTCCCAGGAATTTGGCCTATCAGTTTTAAGAAGGCTATTAATCTTCTCTTCAAGATCTGCCATCCACTTGAAGTCCATTCCGCTAGGGACTTGTATTATATAAACCTCTGTGCTGGAATTAGTTATGACATCAGTTATTGATTTTATCATCTATTCTTTTTATTAAGTTTCGAACTTCCTTGTCCAGATCACTGTATATGGTGCTCCTGATAATAGTTTCAGTAGGAATTACTTTAATCCACCTAAGAAGTTCTGTCTTAATTCCTCGAAGAACCTCTACGCTATTATCTTTCGTCAATGCTTTTCCGGCTTCCCCTAGATATAAACTCACCATGCTGTACCAAAGAGTCTCTATGGCTCCTTCAAGCTGACTCGTCTTTTTCCTATAGCTCGTTTTATCAGGGTGTTTCTCTAGCTCTTCGACAGCCTGTTTAGCCTTCCTAAGCTCCTCTAAGTCCAAGAGTGAACGATTATGAGCATACTTGTACCTTAAGTCACAAACCAGCTTATAGGCAGCATCATAAAGGAGAGTTTTATTTTTCTCTTCTTCCTTATTCCGTACCTCCTTGGATCGTTTGGGTTTCTTCTCAGTGGCATTCTTGTATGCTCTGACTAATTTTTCGGCCGGATCTTCTTTATACTTATTCCAAGTCTTCCTTTTAGTTACATGCCATCCACCACAGGCGGCACAGTAATAAGCACGGACAGGAACAACTTCAGTATTATCGAAGTTCTGGTTATTGAACTTCATGAAATTCTGAGCTTTCTTTTCCGTCTCAAATACCATTTTCATCCTCCCACAAGCAGGACATACTACTCGAGAGGATTTAGGCTTGCTCATAGGTTATACGAATTAATTTCTTTAAAGTTCTCGACAAGATATTCATGAAGTGAGCAGAATCCTCGATCGAACCAAAGCTCTAAGAAGACCGAGGTTTTCTTCTTAACTTCTATCTCTTGACAATCACCGGAATATTCATCTACGAAGCCATGTTTGTCTGGGTTCTTATAGTTCCGGCTATAGTCAACCATGTGCAAGCTGTGGTGTTGTTTTATAGCCTCAAGAATCTCTTCCCAAGTTCTATTATCACCTTTGTTTCTGGCCAGAACAAATACTTCAGTACTCGAGTTAGTGATGACATCTGTTTTACTCTTAACTAGTTTACCATTCTTCACCATCGTGTTCCTCCTTATATTGCTCTTCAAACTTGTCATAGTCCATGTGAGTATATCTTCCATTCTCATCATGGACCCAACCACACATCCAGGTCTCAAACACGAAAAAGTTTTTGAGGATGTAATGTATGGTAGAGCTGAAGTTTTCATCTAACTTAATCAACAAGATATCCTCGTCCTCGATAGAATCAAGCCAACCATGACTTATGTTAAACATCTTCTTGGTGTATTCTCCACGACGAAGCTTAGGAATTTGTTTCTTCGATTCTTCAAACATCTGGTCATAAGTCTCAGTCTCAATGTCCTGAACATCCCCTGAATAACAGTCATACCTGTTCTCCTCATCAGGGTGTTGAATATCCGACTTAGTCTCGGGGATCCATTCAGACATATGGGCATCATGGTGAGCCTTAATGATTTTGATGATCTCTTCCCATGTTCTAGTATCCCCGGGAAGACGTTTCATGATGAACACCTCTGAAGAAGAGTTTGTGATGACATTTGTCTTACTCTTTACATGAATCATATTAATCCAGCCCTCCTAAGCTGATTCTTAAATTTAACGCCGCCAGATTTCTTATACTTCTCCAATTTATCTCTCCAGGTTATTCTTTTAGCTCCTTCCGACCAGAGAGCATTGTTTAGGTTACGGAGATGAGTTTGGATTTTGAAAGGAAAACTGTTAATATCCTCCCAAAGCTGAGTAGTTGCCTGTTGCCTACAATTATTATAAGCCAAATCATTTTTTCCGACGGAACTTTCATAACGCTCTATTGACTTTTTAAAAGCATTAATAAAAACTTCCTGTTCGGACGGAGAAGATTCCTCTCTTATAATCTTACTTACTACAATTAATATTGTAGAATTTTCTTTTGTAAACTGTTGTTTTAAATATTGAAATATACTATCCATACTACTAATAAGGCAAACAAAAACCTACCTTGGGGTGGTAGGAATTTTAATCTGATTCTTCAACTTTTTTGATAAGTCTTTCGATTTCTCCAATAAATCCTCTTAATTCGTCTATTAGATCTTGCTTGTTTATATAAATTCTTGCTACACCATTAGCTGATATAGCCATCTTATCGTCTTCATAGCCAGATGATTTTCCGTATATTGGAACAGTTATGTTTCCACCACATCCCGGCCACGACTTGTCTGTACTTTCTACTCGTAATTTACGATAGTCAAATCGATTCCAGCTACAATGAAATGGAGACTGAGACAAGACCCAAACAGTATCACCAGGTTCGAGATCTTTTAGAGAATTAACTTCATGATCAGTAAAACTTCTACAGTCAAGTTCTTCTTCTCGGCTCCAGAAATTTTTCTTACAGTCGATGCTGACAGTAAATCTAACCCGCATCTTTCCTTCTCTTGAAAGTTCTGGTGGATTATTAGTCTCGTCGACAATCAGTTTCCACGAAGGTGCTCGTCCTACCAGGTAGAAAATGCCCTGAAATTCTGATTTTCCAAGATACGCAGACATACAGTCTCGTACAGCTTTTCTACCATCTTCATTATTCCATACTTTTCCGGCTACCCCAGACCCAATATAAAGAATTATATTAAATAGGTTATTAACTAACTCTATCCCCTTATCCATTTAAACTTAAGATCTGGGTAAGTTTTATTAAAATCCTTCAACGCATTTTCTACATCCTCTTCAGTTCCTTCTCGGATGGATCTCTCTAGGAGGTAAACCATGGCCTGGAATCTAGTAGTTTGTGGCCACTTCTGATCAATCTTCTTAAAGAGTCCCTCATCAGTCAGTTCAATTCTCTCATCCCCAAGCTTAATGTAATATTTATCTTTTTCGTCAAGGAGAGCTTGAACCACATAATAACTAAGTTCTTCCCAAGTTCTAGCTATTGCTATAGCTCCGGTGCCTCTTACGTCAGGTGATCCTACTTGATAAATAAATACCGCACTAGGAAATCTGTTACTAATTCCATAATTAGCTGTTTTCATATCTTATTAAAATTTTTATCTCACGAATAAGGAAAAAGGAGATTACTCTCCTTCTATCTCCCTTAGCTCTTTAAACAAGAGATACTGTTCACTATGAAGTTCTTCGTAAGTCATATCTCCTCGCATAAAAGCTTCTGCATTCTCTGCAATCTGTTTTTCTATCTCCTCTTTTCTAGTCATTTCGTACTAAAGATTACATATCCACTATCCGGAAATCCATTAATGTCTGTTACAGCTTTATCTACATTACACCTATTCTTGAAAAAAGCTCGTTTAATGTTAGCCATTCCTGCTCCTGTCCTAGAACGAATAATTTTTAGCTGTTTAGTGAAATCCCAGACCATATTTTTATAACCTCTTTTGCAAATTCAGCTAGGTATGTATCTCGTATCGGATAGCTCGCTTTATCTACACACATAGCAGCTATACTTTCTGGGAGATCAAAAGCTTTCTCAATCCAGTCTATATGCTCCTTCCTTTCCTTAGCTCTCTCTAGATCTCTTTTCTCATCCTCTTTTCTTCTATTTAAGTCGTGGATCATTAAGAGACCAGCGAAATTGCCTTCATATCTAGACGTGCTTCCTTGTCCTATGACGCTATCTATGTCAGCTTCATAGTTTGGAGCTTTTGCAGCCTTCCTTAAGTATTGAATAACGCCAAAGTTGAAAAGCTTCTCCTGATTAGTCCCAGGAGCTACTCCAACCTTTTTATATTCCTCCTTATACCTTTCCACTAAGTAGTCTAAGTTCTTAGTGAAATAATCGCACTTAATGTTTCTTATCTCTTGTTCTATGTTCTCCATCCTAGAGTTTTTATTAAATCACTTACTAAATTTTCGTTATTAGCTCTGTCTTTGTCTACGAACTTATACGTCTTCATCTTACCAATCTTAGGTACTATGGTTATATCTGAGCTAGACGTTTTTATGTTATACGAAGTTTGGACAGCATCTAATCTTCCTTTTCCTTCCTCTATTTCTCTTATTATCCTCGGAAATAGAAATCTGATTATATCAGAACTACTGTCTAATACACTGTCAGGTATATTTAAATCAAATATCATCTCATGAATAAGGAAAGAGGACTTTTAATCAATCCTCTTTAATTCTTTCTCTAATATCTTCAAAGCACATTCAATACCCCAGTCGTAATCACAGTAGTCATAGTTATTCTTGTCGTAGATATCATCTTCCCAAATAGCGACGGACATGATCTGATTATTCTCGTCTTCAGCATTACTAGCGGTGATGTACTTAAGACCATTGTTTCTAAAAGTCCAGTGACACCTAGACCAGCTCTTAAAGTCTTCTTCGGGATACCAGAGATATACAAACTCCGCCGGACCAGTCCAAGCTTCTCCAAAGTAATCTTGGAACTCATCATCTGTATTAGAGAAGGCATAATCGGCATAAAGCTCCATGATATCTCTGTAATATTGGACTATGGCTCTACCAGCCCATTTGAGAGTCTCAGTCATATTGCCTTTGAACTTATCGTTCACAAGAACAAACAACCTATGTTGGCTAGGTTTCTGACCACTCAAGAGCTTAACGGTTTCTTCCGAGAAGTCACACTTATGATTAAGCTCTTTTTCATTGTACCACTTCTTATCAATGTGAAGGGTACACTTAATCTTATCCTTATTTCCTTCAATTGCTTGTGCGAAGGGACAATCCTTACATTTTCTAGTTTTCATTCCAAATATATTCACATAGGTAAGGGAAAAAAGAAGAGGGAGGATTACCCTTCCCCATCTTCTGTATCCCAATAAACAGCTTCCATATCTCTGTTCAAGCCATAGTAAGCCGTCGGTCGACTATTCCAGTAAGCGTTGTCATCGTCGTCAAAGTTCAGATCAGGATATATCTCCTCAAAGAGTTCAAGCGCCTCTTCGTACAAAGCATTCATCTCATCACTGAGTTCTACTGTATCTTCTTCGACATCTGGGAAAACGATGTCAGCACCTTCCTGAGTTCTCCAATAACAGTTTCCGGAGTCATCATCATCACAGACTCTCTCAAGAAATGCTATAAAGTTCGATTCAGGACGAAGGTCAAATAGCTTTTGAGCCAATTCCTTTAATCTGGGCTTGTTCTCTTTCTCATCTAATTGCTCTTTTACTTTCTCCTTGTAATCTGTCAGTTGATCAATAAGCTTATCAAGGTCTTCATTATAGGCCTTCAGCTTCTCTGCATCAATTTCTGGCAATACTTTCTCTGCCGGAAAACTGAGTAATTCTAATAATGTTTTCTTATTATTCATCTCTGTGATCTATTATATGAGTTAATAAAGAACTCATCGTTGTACAATTATGTAGTAAATCTTCAGTTAAGACTCTCAAAATATATCTCAGAACTATACCTGCTGTCTCATCGAGAGGTTTAGTGTCTTCATACCTACAATTATAACCTGCACCAACTCGATAATTATCTTCTTTGTAGTAAATTTTATAATCCTGGCCGAATCTAATGCTAATAGAGAACCTTTCTTCTAACTCGTTATGTGAGTAAAAGAGACACGTACTTCCATGATCCTGCCCTTCGCTTTGGTCTTCTAGTGTCTGAATAACTGTTTTCAGAATAGACTTAACATCATCTAGGGGCAATGCATGAACCATCGCTTCGTTAATCTTCTTGAAGTCGGATATTACTTTATCCTTTACTTCTCTTGCTTTTTTGTTCTTTTTCACTCATAGTATATCAATTTTTTCACCACTTATATGACAAACCATGATATCTCCATTCCACCAACAGTTCTTGTAATTTTCTGGAGTTACTATTATCCTTTCTGGTTCACATTGAGCTTTGTTTAATAACTGAAATACTCGCTCTTTTCCCAAGTAACAGTGATCTCTGTGGTCAGGAATAGGTTTGAAGTAATCTAAGATATTACTAAACTCTTTGTCAAATCCTTGATCATTAACATCAGCTATTGCTGTCTTCAACGCAACAGAAGTTCGAATGGCTTTTTCTAATGTATCTTCATCTCTGAACACGCGGAGGTCTCTCTCAAAAACATCATCCATGTACTTCTCTAAGGTTGATGCTGGATAAGTTATCTCCTCACCTTCCTTTTTATCGTGTGTATACCAGGCGTAACTAGACACTGCACCTTTCATCTTTCTAACGAAAGTTTCAGCGAGCTCCTCAGCAATTTCTTCAAAATACTGATCGAAATCATTATCAAAATGACCATAAGCAAACCAAAAGTCCCAGTATTTTTCAGGAACATCCATAGAATTGGCTAGAGAATTTACATTAGACTCAAGTTTAAACCAATCCTCTGAAAGTTTTCGGATATCTTCGTCTTTCAGTTTAATTGGTAGATCTCTATCTAATTCATCCTGTTTTCGTCTTTCAATATCAGCCTGGATATCTTCTTCTGTAAATTGATCTTTATATTTATATCTTCCCATCTTTAATTGCTTGTTTACATTCTTCTATGTTCTTAAACAATTTATCTTTTTCATCCTGAACTCCTTGTTCTTCGAAACTGAAAAACGTCATTTCATAGAGACAAGCTGCAACAATGTCCTCTTTTTCAAGAGAATTGAGAGTTTCTTGAGTTATAAAATACGATATCCAATCACGCCACGGTTCAAACTCGATTCCGTATTTTGCAGTACTTTTTCCAAGTACATTCACTCCACTGACATTAAGCCAATCGTTACCATCAGCTTCTTTAACTATGCGAACTTCTATAAATAGGTCATCTAGTTTATGTTTCTTTGGGCTCATCAAGACAAGCTTATTGAACACGCTTTCGTACCCATCCCGACTACTTTCCTGATCGTTAAACCAATAGCAGAGCTTGTAGAAGACGGCATCGAAGCTAACCTCCTTTAAGAGATCTGCTAGTCTCTTTGTCTCTATTTTAGCTAGCCTAGGACAGCGATTTACTTGATCTAAGTCTGTTTTATTTTCACCACAGACTCCCCTCCTAAGTAGCTTACACCACTTTCCTTCTACCTTACAAAAGTTCTTCCCCATTCTCAAAATAATATAATGATGAATAGTTAAATTCCGTCAAAGGAGTATGCCATTTATCTCTTTCTAGCATAGCTGCTGGGACGTCCTTTAAATCATAATTTGCTAAACAGTAAGATAAGTCTCCGGACCATATATAATTATGAGCTAAAATTTCATCTTTATCCGCCTGAATAGAGAACATAACAGCCTCTTCAAACTCCGATATAACCATCCCAGAAAATAATCCAGTTAGGTTATATTTACAAGCAAAAATATTAGCATTACACCAAATCCCAATACATGTTTTCCCACGTAGGAATTGGACGTGTCTACAAGAAACTAAAAAGCGATTAGAGTCAAATGTTTCTAGATTTAAAACTCCTAAGAGTCCATTCTCGGTACCATGACCTAACATCATTATGGCTCCCTTACAATCTCGGATCGAGTCCTCTATCTTGCTATTACTAGCTTTCTCGTCAAGAACCAAGGCATCTCTATTTCTGATGTAAAACGCCCTTAAGTTATCTGTTGAATAGTCATTGGCCCTTATCACTAGCTCTACTTTTTCTTTCATATAAATATAGCTGCTAATAAAAACAATATTGTCATCATAATTACAAATACTATTGCACTTGATTTCCAATCTTTATTTTCTTCTTTCATATCATGGGTAAGGCCTAGAGATTGTAGTACTCTTCGACAGGATCTTCGAAATATTCCCAATCAGGTTCATCATCATACTTGATCTGAATCTCCAAAATTTTAAAGTCGGGAGTATCCCAAGTAGTTAGGTCAAATTCATTATCTAAACGATGAAGTTCTTGGTACTCCCACTCCTGCGCATCTTTACTAAGGAGTTTATATTCTCCTATAGAGATTTGACTTTTATCAAATTCTGGAGACTCCCTAATAATTCTCTCTACTTTATCATTCGCATCTAATACGACTGATCTAAGTTTAAATTTAGTTATAATCCTTTTTCTTTTCTTCATTACACTAATAAGGAAAGAAAAGAAAAGTAATAGCAGAAAACTATTACTTAATTTCAAATTTAAGATAACCAAGTTCTTTAGTTACATCGTGCGTATACATAACATACCCAACTCCATCTGGTACATTTCTGAGATACCAAACATCAGAACCTTTATATTGACCAACAGTTGTTGGATCTGCGGAGTTATCCTTGAAACTACCTAGGAGTTTTGTTTTTTGGAATAGATTTGCTAATTCTCTACAACACACATAACCTCGAAGCATTCCTGGCATTACTGGTCCTAAAGCTTCCCATAAGAATATATCAATACAGGCTTCAAACCATTTAATTTTAGATCTATAATCTAAAAAATTTTTAGTAGGTCCAGTTACATCTAAAGTTACTACTGTTGGAAGAGAAGCAAGTTTGAGATTTTGGTCCGAAAAACTAAATATCATACTTTAATATCTTTGTTTATATAGGGTTTATCGTGAACTGGTTTGAAATCTAGTGTTATATGACCCAGTGCATATAAATTCATTAGATCATTAACTGTATAAAGTCTAACACAAGCATGTAGGTCACTACCTATATTACCAGTGAAAACAAATCTTCCCTCATACATCGTATTAGTTACAGTCGCTTCAATATAAACTCCATCACCTTTCTCTATACGCTTACTGAGGTGTGCAGTCCATTCTTTCCATGGCTCAAGACCGGGCATTAAAGGTTCTCTATCTTCGAGTTTAATGTCATAGCCTGCTTTTTCAAAATACTCTCTTGTTAGTGGAGTATAATCTCTTTTCTTTTTCATATTTCTACTATTCTAAGTTCAAGTTCTACAGCCTGACAATCGGACATTGGATTTGTACTTGGTTTTTCTAATGTAATGCATATATGGTCTGGCTTTATTCTCTTCCCAAGTCTGATTGGATTAGCACCGGCATTCCAAGAATTCTTTTTGAAATCGCCATAAAGAGTGAATAGATTATATACTTCAGTACCACACACTATACTTTGTATTCTATCATATCCAGCCTTGTAATTTAAGAAACATGCCCTATTAAGCTCGTAATCAAGAAAATTAAGTGTTTGCTCTGTAGTGTAGAGGTGTGGTATCTTAATTATCCGTGTTCCTATATCTATGTTCTTAAATACCATCTTAATCTAGTTCACAGAAAATAATCTTGTGCTCTTCAAACGTAAGAATCTGTTCTATTCTATCTAAGACTGGATTTTCTGCCATCTCCCTTCTAGTATGCCTTACTGACATTTCTTTCTTATAGTCTTCATAAGAATAATCCTTCGGTATTTCAACAGACCTATGTTGTGGATCATCTCCTATATACAATTTATAGTAATCTTTTGTATTAAGAATATAGCAATTACAACTACAAGAAACCCAGTCGTGGTGTCGTCCATCTTCATCTACTTCACGCTTATCTAGGGCTACCCAAGTATTGGTCTCATACTCCATCCACTCTATATTGGTTTCATAGTCCATCTTGAACAGGTGCTCTTTGGCGAGGAAATCATAATTGAAATAACAAAGCATAAAGTATTTATAGAAGTCTTCTGGAAGTTTCCCACTCTCTTCGAAATCTTCCATAACCTCCTTCCAGTCAGGACGAGAAATCAATCCTTCTCGCATTTTTTTCATGTAAGCTATATTTTTGTTGGCTTGTTCAGCCATTTTCCTAGCTTCTATTTCATCTGTAGTCGTGATAATCGGTTCACGTGCATTTTCTGGTGCAAGCTGAAATACTTTCTTTACTTTTATTTCTTCAAACATATCTTAAAAATTTTTTTAATTTCTATAGGTAAGGCAAAAAGAAAAGAGTCTTATTTACAGACTCTAAATGTCATATCATCCCTCGGACCCTCTGCTACAAGAACTGTTGGTAAGAGATAATCGACCAAGAAAACTGCTCTCTTATCATACGTTCCAGTTCGTCCATCAGAACAATACTTACCCCGTCTTATGTAGTATGGAGATTCTTTAAGGACTTCCAATACTTCTTTCCCTACACGGAATGTTGAAACACTGGGATTTATGTTAAATATTTTCTCCTCAATCTCGTAGTCTATATCATCTGCAAATAGGGGTGGATATTGTATAGTGAGGTATTTAAATATCATAGCAATATGTCGTAAGGTACTAAACTACTGGTGATCGACATTGGATCTATTTGTCTTTGATTTCTTCCTGTCACGAGAACTCCATATCGTGGATTACTCATATCAGAATCAAAGACCTTAAGCCCAAAATAAGTGCCGTCACTGTTATTAAAATTAGAACTACATAAGAAAAGGCTCCTGTCATTTTTATTAACAAATATTAAGAAAGGCTTATATCCCATCCTATTTAAGTGGTTGATAATTTTCTTCTCAAAAGCCTCATCTAAACGTTTCAAAAAGTCTACTTTTCTCTCTGCCCCTGGTTCTGATTTCCTCAGGTCAAGTGTTATTTTTGCTGTTAAATCTTTGAACACCATATTTCTCTGTTATCAAATCACCAAGGGTCATACCAACCCAACATCCTAAGAAATTAGTAGCCGCCTGTACAATAATAGCTGTCATGAGATCAACCTCCGCTATAAACTTTATAACAACGGCCGAAAACGTGTAGCAGACACAATTCGCAAAAGAAGCCAAGAGTTTACCTGACTTAATAACTAGTATGCTCCTGAGTATATGGAGTACAACATTGACGAAAGCAACGATTATATAAATCACTAATGTCATCTCTTCCTCCTTAGTCTCAAGAATCTAGTATAGAAAGGCTGTTGAACAGCTAACATTTCTAGCTGTTTCTTCCTCTCCTGTTTCTTTCTCCAACCTTTGGGGACTCTTTTAATTCGAATCTGTGCAGTAGACCAGAGATCAGGAAGTTCTTCACCTTCTTCCAAAATTATCTCTGTGTACTTGGCGTCTTCGGGGATCTCGGGTTCTGGTTCAGGCTCTGGGATTGGAACAACTCTATCCTTGGCCTCTTGGTAGTAGATGTCATAAGGACTTTCCTTACCTTTTAGCCGAGCGATAAGCCAATCTCTGAAAGCATCCTGTATCCTACAAGCCTCTTCTAGGGGAAGGTTCATTGCACCGGTTCCCGTCAGGTGACCCCAACCACGAATGATAAACCAAACGCTGTCTATCTTCAATGCACAAGGATCGCTTTCGGTAGTCCCAATGGTTTCAAAATAGTCTTCTCTCTTTTTATTCAGGAGACCCTCTACTCTCTCAAGAATATCTCCTACGTCGTCCCAATCTTGGCTACAAAGAGCCATGGAACCTTCGTCTGTAAATATGTAACTACAATTGTCAAATGTAAATGGCGGTTTATATCCAATGAAAGGATTTACTAAATTATCTACCATAATTTTCTTCCGCAGATTGGACAATATCGAATATCTAAGAGAGATTGATCATCCCCAGAAGCTTCTAGGTAATAGCTTCGTTTTCCAGTTTGATTGTCAATGCTTGAGTTCATACTCAAACAAGTATATCTTCCACCTTCACCAATCCTAGTACTGCCAGAATGTTGCACTGTTTGGCATACACACTTCTCGTTGGGTTTGTAGTTTCTTACATCCTCTATCCATCGGTTTATATATTTCTTCCACTGCTTGTCAGTAAAACGTGGATTATCTTCTCTAGTTCCATAACAATAGGTAATAAGCTTTAAAATAGCCTCATCACTTAGGTCACCTTCTTCGTGCAGTTGACCTTTAATAGCTTCCGGCAACGAAAAGTATTTATCAAAATCAAAAATAAATTTACCGTTCTCTAATTTTTCAATCTTTTTCATATATTCTTAGTTATCTTCTCTTATAAGGCTGTGAGAAAATAAAAAAGGAGAACTTTTTATTCTCCTTCTAAAACCATTCTAATAATTCCAGGTCCATGGACTTGAACAGGTCCATTCCCAATTGCATATCCTATGTTATCAGGAAGGTCATTTGAGTAGTATATAGCCGAGTTCATGTAATAGCCATCACACTCTTTCCCGCCCTTGTTAATGACATCGGTGGTGCCACTAAAATCTTTAACTTCCTTTGTATTAGTCCAGTGTCTAGTTTTTCTGAACTCGTTCAAAAGCTTTTTACCAACTACATAACAGTTGACGTAAGTTCCTTTACAAGTTCTCTGAGCTAAATCAATTTCAATCTGGACTAGGAAAGATTCAAATACCTCTCTCCGACAAAAGTCATTATGTTGATTTAAATCAACACTTATCGTACTAATACCGTCTTTATTTTTCCAATCCATGGTTTCTATTCTATTGGTGGCAACAAATCTTCGAGATAAGCCCACCTAAGGTCGACAAAAGAGTCGATTGGACAAATCTCATAAGCTTTCTCATCTTTGAAAATTCCAGCCAATTTATCATAATAGCCGACATCATGATGACCACTACTATTCCACCGAACTAGGATCTTTCTGTATTCAGGTTCTTCATTATGGTCATGCCAAACAGCTTCGTTGTACCACCTAGCACCCTGTTTAAAGGTTCTTTTTAGCCGATGATTATGATTAGACCTCTCATTGGCTTCTTTCTCTAATTGAGCTATAGTTTGTTCAGTCATAAGTCTTTTTTAGTCATCTGTTCTTTCTGCCAATTAGCAAAATGAACAGCAGTTGCAACTATGGCGTCTTGATGAGTATACTTACACCACTCGTTTAATTCTTTTTTAAACTCTTCATTCGTAGGATCATCTTTATGCCTGCGTAAGTATTCAGCAGACCTTTTAGCCATGCCTTTTATCTGTGTTCCTATGTGAGAAACATTTCCAGCTGTTAATTTTTGGCACTCATCAACAATATTATCAAACCACCTAGTTGCTTTTTCAACAAGAGAAGGATTATCACTACTATCAGTTTCTTCTTTTTTCCTTCTCATTAAGTCTTTAACGAAACTTATAATCTCTTCGTCCTCTTGTACTCTACACTGCTGACTGACGTTAAAATTAATCTCCCTACGTCTTCCTATTTCTGCTATTATTTTTTCTAAGTCTGTCATAATTCTTTATTTTACATAAACAGCCCCAGTATATCGGCACTTAGGAAGTTCATCAGTAATTAGTTCAACCTTTTCCCAGCCTATCATTACATATATTGGATCGAATTCTGTACTTCTACCACACTTGTCCCAATCTTTCCTAAGCTCTTCATCACTAACGTCCTTTAGAATATAATCTCGGTTTTTGAGAAAGTCTTCGAATTTGCCATCAAACTTCCAACCTATCATGCTACAGGTTGAATGATCTAGGTACTTTGGGATATACTTATCAGTTAGTTTCTCACGTAATTCCTTGCACTTTTCTTCAGTAAAGCAATAACCAAGAATGTCACTGTCTTGAGGACCATACGGTTCAGTGGCAGCTTTATAGCCAACTAATATATAGACTTTATTCAGCTGCTCTCTTTGCCACTTAGCAAATTCCTTAGCCGTTTCATAAACCAATTTCCGCTTGACGCTATCATTTCTTTCAACAAAGTAGTTCAACCAGACTTCGGCATGTTTCTGGAAGTCAGGCTCAACAGATTCCTCCGCCAAATTTTCGACGAAAGCATCAAGATCGTCTAGGACTGACAGAGGTGATGCACAACCACTCTCCTTAAGTCTCTTAATTTCACCTTGAATTATTCTTTTCTCAGCTAGCGTCATCTTTCTCTAGGAATTTACGATAGTTCTCTATAGTCTTCTCTTTCATCTCTGGGTCCCACGTTTCCATGTATCTAGACATACAATCTTCTACACATCCAGTCCAAAACTCTATCGATTTTTCAACAAAGTCCGTCGGGTATATGTCCTCGACACCAAGATAGGACCTACATAGGATACTATCTCTTGTGAAGATATACTCGTAATCGCTAACTTTCTTGTAGTTTGTTACAATGAACTCGGAGATGGTAAATCCAGCGTTCAGTAGTTCCACTAAATCTCTTTTGCTGAACCATGCTTGTAGGGTCTCTTTACTGGGCGCACTAGCAAACCATGCCATACCTCCCTCACTATACAAGGGACTAAATTCCATTGGCATGTTCTTACACTTACCATCCGTCAACATGTCGAACAGTGGCTCCCATGTTCCATCAAACTTACGCCAGAGACCTTTCTCTTCAGCCTCATTTTCTACGCGATATACTTTGATTGGCTTTCGTGGAGCATCGTCTCGCCAGAGTTTCTCAGCAATTCCTCTTGCCACAGAATACCGTAGGCTCTCGATAGACGAGCAAGCACCACCCATGATATTAAACTCAGTAAATAACCACTTGTCTATGTCATCTTTGAATAGATGTGGATACTCTTTAATGTAATCTTCGTTACTCATATTTCAGTTTATAAATAATTTAGAATCTTCTTTAAAAAATTTTGTCATCTATCCTCACCCTTTAGTTCACGAATACACTCCAAAATATCTCCAAACCTAGTTCCTGTCTTTTTATCACGGATAGCTTGGTCTATTTCTTGTAGTACTCTTCTACCGCCATCCTCATAAGCTTGTTCGATATCATATCCGTCAAACTTAGTAAGTGATTTTCTTCTATAGGGGTCGCACATTTTGTACTCACCTCTGTCCTCTACTTTCTGATCAGAATACTCTTTTGCTAAATCTTCTAATTTCATTGTTTTCGCGTTTAATTCTGTATCTATAGGTAAGGTAAAAAGAAAAGTCAGAGATTTCTCTCCAACTTTTTTATTTATCCAGCCAGATATGCTTTTCCTTCCCCGATAGCGCTCTTAATAAGTTCGAGTGCCTTCTTCTGGAATGACTTTGGATATGAACTGAAACTCCCGTCAGCATAATCATTATATACTACACATACTTCGTTGCGGTAGTAGTAGAACGTGAACTCATCGTCCTCTGAAAGTTCCATAGGTTCATCGTCATCATCATCACCAATGACTTTACGTGCCTTGCCATCCTCTAGGTTTATCTTAGCCAGAATTTTATTGTACTCTTCTGGTAAACCGAGAGACCAAGCATAGCCTTTCTTAATATCGGTACGACTCTTTTCCCAAGATTTAAGAACCTCTATAAGCTCTTTTTCTTCTTCACCGGGCTCTGTTGATTCCTCACTACCATAAACCTCTTCGTTGGCTTCATGAGCTTTCTCTTTTAGAGCCTCGATAGAATCAATACTGGGATCCAGAGCACCAAAAATTACTTGAAAAGCTTCGAGGCGCTTCAAATTGTCTTTGTACATCTCGATCTGCATTTCACCAGTCTCTTCTTCCGCAAACTCTTCATGTTGTTCAACCTCAGTAGCAAGAAAATCTACTTCTTCTGCTAACAAATACTTAATTGCCTCTTCTTTTGTCATACTTGATAATTATTTAAAATTTCTCAGTAATAAGGTTAACGGATCTTACATAAAAAAAGTAACTAACTCTATCTTCGTTTACAACACCACTCAGTAAAAGCTTCAAAAACCGGTCTATACCTTTCTATATAATCCTCAAAGCACTCATCTTCTTCGGTATACTTTGAGAAATGACCGTACCATCCACAACCACATGGTTGAGTTTGTAGGCCAAATTCATTTCTAAACCACCACTGAATGAAAGCTAGGATAACCTCTGCCTCATCTGCTTTCTCAAAACCCTTAACCTTCCGCCAAAGCTCCTTTGTAAAAAATGCATAGTGGCCGAAATAGCCAACCAGGCTCATAAACCACCCTGCAATTTTCTCTACATCTTCACGAGACCTCATAGTTTTAATAAAATCTTTGGCTCGGTCTGACACATCCGTATTTTTGACGAGGTATAGAGATCTGTCTGGGATATCTATTTGGAAGAACAGTTCTTCCTTTTTCTCTTTTTTAGAAAGTTCATGAAGAGTTAAACCTTCAACATCGACCTTCTTTCCTTTCTTGTCGACTACTGTTGCGTCTCTATAACCGCCTAAGTAGCCTTCGATTGTAAACGGTTCTTTTACTATCATTGTTTATTAAATTTATTTTTAATCCACAACCATATATTAATTAGGGTTACTCGAAATCCAAAAGATAGAGTAATATCCAAATTTAACAAAGACCTATCCCACCAAACATCGAGGTTATCAACCCATGAGCGTTGTGCACAGATCTCATTATATAACTCTTCACAGTATTTATCTTTCTGAGCAACCCAGTCATTTATATCTTCAACAGGTTCCCCATAAATGTCATGAGCAGGGATATATATTTCTCCGGGCATAAACCAAGGGAGAGAAAGAGATCCAATGCTTTGAATCATCATCAAAGTACATCTCTTTCTTGTGTCAGAACTCCACTTCTCCATGACCTCCTCCCTGATATAATCAAACCTATATTTCTTTAACGTATTGTTCATATCATTTAAGAAATTCATTATAAATGTTCATCCTGTACCTCTACTAATAGGTCTGGTTTACAGTCAAAGGAGTCACATTCCATGGCAATTTTTCTATAATTGCCTATATAACCGCCACTTATTTCTTTATCCTTCTTAAGGCACTTTCCAGCGACAGCATGAAGACCATAGCCCATAAAGTGAGTACAGAAGTTACAAGCTTTACACTTCTCTAGGTCTTCGTAGATGTCTCCGTTAGTACCAAAGCCAACTCGTATTTTCTTCATAACTTAAATAGGTCACCAACGATTTGCTGATTGTAGCTCTTTATCTGCTCGATGGCTTCCTCCCTAGTCATGATATAATATTCATACTTCTCGAATTCGCCTGGGTGGAAATAGTTAATGATCAAGCAGTCTGTAGTTGATATAGACGGAGTTTCCCTCTCCAGTGTAGGAGGCGCATAATCAACTATAATCACGTTTTTGCCGTAGATATAGTCAACTGCCTTCATAGGATCAGGATCAATCCTCTCTACATCAATAGCATACTCTGTGCTAGAGAATCTAAAAGTGTTTATACCGTCTTCGGGATTTACACCATTAAATCCTCTACAGATAATACATAGCGTTTTTCCTATTAGGTTGTCTTCTTTCTGCAACCATTTTCTATCTGTTATTCTTTCCATACAGAATTAAGGGAGTTAAAAGAAAAAGAGAGCATTTGTTGGCTCTCTTCCTAGAAAGGTCGTCGATTACGTTGAAATACTCTAAGGGCTTCTTCAGCCTCTTTATACCAACGATCTCCGTATACTGTACCCATCTCAAAGATATGATGTTCGAAGATAAAACCAAGTTTGTTAGATGTATAGTCAACGAAATCTGGTCTAACATTGAATAACGTTATTGCAACTTGATAGCGATCTATTCCAGTCGGTTCTAGAACTTCAAATTTCTTATTAAGCTCTATAAGCCGTTTATAAGTTTCTTTTGTTAACTTATTTTCATCGAATTCGTTGGAATTAAGCGTACGCTCAACTAGGTCAGTGTCTTCGTACTCCATATACATTTCTGGATTACCAAAACTATCAGGAAATACTATATGAACATTCTTTGCTTTAAATTCTAAACCAGATACAGTATTTCTAATTATGAATGGTCGTTCTCTGTTACAAGCAGCTCTTTCTATTCGCTCTTCTACAAAATAAGACAGAGCATTGTCAAAGGTCTCTTTAATCTCCTCAATTTCGCTCTCGGCAGCTTGGCTGAGTAAAATCTCTCTATAGTGAAGGAGATTTTTCCTAGTTTTACTTTCCGTCATCATATTTCTCTAATCTTTGATGTAAGTTTTCTGCATCAGACTTAATAACCCTTAATATCTCTGTCCCCGAATTGTACAAGTCTGTAGTATATTGCTTGTTTACATAGACATTGACTACACATGTATCAAGTGGTTTATACTTCTTGCAGTATCCTTCAATTCTTTCGAGAGTAATAATGCCTTGTTCTAGCGCTCTTATTAATTTTTCAAAGTTTCCATTAATAATTACTTTCTCTACGTCATTCTTAACACTGCAATCAAACAAGACATCTGAATTTTCGGACTGTATTAGCAATGTCCCATCGCTTAGTTTCGCTATATCTTTGCTAATAATGCTACTAACACTAACTAAGAATTCAGGAATAATTCTATGATAATACATATATTGATTACCAACATTATATATTCCCACTTTAAACAAGACATCACCAACTTTGATTTTCCCAGATTTTGGCTTCAGATCATAAAGCCTAGTACCAAGAATCTTATCCATTTCTAGCACTTTGAAGATTTCTTTCTTAGCTTCCTGCGTATCCTTCATGAGTTCTCGAAGCAATGGAAGATATTTCTCAACATATTTCTTAAGTTGGACTAATCCTTTCTCACTACATTCTATAGCCTCGGTTTTAGTACCAAACTCTTTGAACCCATAAGGAACGCTCTTACAAAAACTTCTCCTACAGAAGTAGGAATTCCTATCCACTATGTACCTAGCTGTTCGTCTTCTAGCTGCTTTAATGGCTTCTTGTTCAGCTTTGTATTTATTATAGTCCTTTGAGAAAGTCTGGTAGTCGAGAAAACATTTAAAATCTCGATTAAGGGTTAAAGTTCTGAAATTATAACTAAATCCCCAATGGGTTGTAAATTCACACTTACCTACACGCAATACAGCTCTGGTGGATAATGCTGAAGTTCCTACAATTTCTCCTAATCCAACCTCACCAGTTTTCTTGTTGTAATAATAAAATTGATCTACTTTAATAGTAGTGGGGAGTGTTTCAAATGTACTAATATTGTTTTCTTTCATAACTTAATAAACTTTTCTATAGGTAAGGTAAAAAGAAAGAGCAACTATTGCTGCTCTACTAAATTATCTCTTAATGCCTTTTTAATTTTACATTCTCCATATTTTGCTTTAATTAGTTTGGCTTGCTCTCCTAGTAAATTCTTAAGATCACTATTATCATCGCCCTCATGATCTACATAAAGTGACTCGTAATTGTACTCTCCAAAATCTACTATAAAGGCTGTCCTAATTTCCTCTCGTACAGATTCACTAAAATCAAAATATCCAAATCTCATTTCTCCGGCATTACCTCTAACTTTTACGTATACTTCAGATTTATTAATACGTGTGAAAGTTATTAACGAACCGTCCTCACTAGTAATCGGTTTAATTTCTGTATAGGGTACGAAGAGTTCTATTAAAACTATGTCTTCGAACGTAATACCAATAGACTTCGGTTCTCTGAATATGTAGCGTTCAAATGGATAACACTCGTTAAAAATGTTTAAAAAGTTATCATCATAATCCATATACTATTTTATTTCTTTTCATACCAACCCTCAAAGGCTCCATTATTCCAAACAGTCAATGTTGCAGGTACTATATCATAACTGTCATAGCTTCTTCTGTATCCGCCTCTATCAATTGAAGTGAGAATTTCATCTCTATCATATTTAATAAGAATAGTTCTACCAAATTCATCATAAAGGGGACTAAACTCAATCATATATCCTGGCCCTGGTAATTCATCTGACTCCATCTTATGATAGGTCATACATAAGTTACAGTACCCTTTATATTTTGAATTTTTAAGTAAGCCACATACTCCGCCGAAATCCTCTAGTGCGCCATTTTTAATTTCAGACTTATAATAAGCCTTTTTAAGATCTTTTATTTCATATTTTGTGTAAGTTTTACCTTTACTGATTTGTTTAAGATCATATTTTGCAAACTTTCTCATTTTAATAATTTTAATGTTAATTGCACAAATAGGTTCAGCAAATCACTTTCGGTATTTTCTAGAGTAATCCCAGACATTCCAGGATCATTATATCTAAACTTCAGTGTACCATTCGACACTAATGTCCATTCTCCTTTAGTAGCTACCCAAGACATCAAAGATAGTAACGACCAAGCAGGGTGTATTAATTCAGTTGGATCCTTTCCCATAGCCTGAATAATAAATTCTGACTGACGGTATTCAACCTTTTCAACTTCCCAATCTGCTATATCTAGTTTTCGGTCATAGTAAACTACTCGCCAAGTATGGTCTGCTATAGAAAGGTCTAGTCCAGCTTTTCTTAACTCTACTGACTGATCTTTGTCAGTTACGTCATTGCCTAAGAGTACGTAATCATTCATCCTCTTCATACTTTCTTTTCTTCTCCTTCACCACAGACAAACACTTCTCAAGGAACCTAACATGAAAGTCATAGTCAATATCTTGGCGATAATAGTTCGTATTTCCCCAAGTCATCTGAAGCATAGTCATTGCATCATACAACAGACCGACCTCAATAATCTCCTTCATGTACTTTATGTCCATGTGAGCGTCTCTTTCGCCCAACGAGCAGATGAGATATTCTGTATACCCCGAGTTCTCGCCTCTATGGAAGAGACCAAACTCTGCATGACGAAGGAATGAATATTCATCTCTATCCTCAGAATATTTAAATAACCAATCAAGGTCACCATCATGCTCTTCTTTCTTCTTCAGGAACTCTATATCTGCTTTGAACCTCTCCTCATAGTACTTCTCGTTATATTTCTCCGGAACTTCTGCTCCGATATACTCACAGAGGTCTGCTAGAGTATGACTTGTTTTACTATAGTCACCAAAGTCTTTGGTTTTCCAAATATAGCACTCCTCTTTTAGCTCTGGAAGATTATCATGGGTCCACTTAATTACTTCATAGCTATTGTGCTTTCCTGTAACATTCTTTGTATAGCCGAGGTCTTCCAAGAATCTATGAGGCAATCTCCAATAATATCTATCTTTGATCGCCAGGTTGTTCATAGCTATCAAGTCGTCGAATACAGCTTCATGCTCCATAATATATGAAAGTTCTAAGCCATGCTTTTTGTGGTATGAAGATCCTTCGACTGAATTGATGAGATTACATATCTTCTTATAATCATCACTAATCTGTCTCTCACACCCACAAGTAATACGTTCAGCATATTCGACTATTCTCTCAATATCCATACCGAAGTATTTCTCAAGAGCCTCAATGCCCGGAGTCATATCTACATTCTCAATTCCTCCATAGTCATTATACTCGCCTCGAATAGGGACTGAAATCGGAGTGAAAGAATTACCAGGTGCAAAACCATCGGCGTCCATTACATCTTTGGTCATTCGTACACCTACCAAAACGACAATACGATCACCGCATTTAGCAGGGAGTTGTGAAAAATTACATTTATGATTAAAACTTCCCATATCTTAAATAGTTATTTGTTTGTTTTTTTTCTTATCTATGCCCTTTTTTAAGAAGTAATTTAACCACATCTGGATGCAGGTGATCAAATATATAAGCCATAACAGGAGTATAGTAATCACTATGATCGCAATCTCCCCAAACTTCAAAACAGGTTTCACAAGCTGCAATAAGCTCGTCCGAATATTTCCCTTCAAGCTTAAGATGGAATTCTCCAATACTTATCTGTCTCCATATTGCTGCCCAAGAAGGAAAACCGTTCTCCGCCTTCTCAAACTCAGAAACAGCTTCTTTATTTGATATATAGTTTCTTAGTACGCTATCAAACTTATCAGCGTCTTCTTCTGTTTCAAATTTCATATCAGGAATAGTTTCACATTCCCAAATAGGATCTAATATTATTTTCTTTGCCATACTTTTATTTTATTACATCTATAAGGCGATTAGAAAATAAAAGGTGGTTTCCCACCTCTTACTTACACTGCTACATAAACCGTATATGTTTTCGTAACCGGTTTAACCTCTGTTGGTTCTTCACCTATTACATCTCCATCTTCTACGTATGGAGAATGGTCATAACTAAACGAATAATACTTATCGTCAAATTTGAAAACAATATCTCTCGTTTCGATAGCTTTCTCAAGATCTGTGTCAGATATTTTGTTCTCTACTACCTCAATACCATGACTATTCCAATACTCATCTGCTTTCTCATCAAGTGAATCACAATGATAGTTTGTTCTTAGCTCTTTAAGTTCCTCTTCTGTAACTTCAAACGGAAAATCATCGGCTCTATAATCACTTCCATAAACTGAAGGATCTCCACTGAGCAAACTCTCAATAAAATACTTTGTTAATTTCATACCATTCCAAATTCTTTTAATTTCTCCAATAATTTACTATATCCTAACTCTTTCTGACCTACTCGTCTAGAATAGGCATTGTAACGATCGACTACTGGAATCACATTAGATTCTCCAGTCATCACTCTAATGTACTTCTTTAATCCTCTATTCGGTCTTTTCATAATTACAATAAAGTTCTTTTTCTATCTCTAACATAAAGATTCCACATAGAGTTAGATGTTCTAGTATCTATAATTATTTCTCTTTCACAAACTATGTAATTTTCATCCGTCGAAACAGAAATCCTCTCGTTAACTTTAGGAACCTCGGTTACATAACAGGTAGTGATATGTTTATTGTTATCGTACTTATTAAAGATTCTAACTTCGGTCTTGTACTGGTTCTGAAATTCAATTGATTTCTTAATCTGTTCTTGAACAATTCCAGCATCTGGGACATAAGTATCGTCCCTGTCCTGTCTATTATATGCTCCGAGGTCTTCTGAATATTCTCCACACTTCTCTGCGTCTAATGGACTCACTACCCCTTGACATGCATATTGATAAGATTCACATGTCAAGCACTTACTACACTTTGCTGTTAAATTAATTCTTTCCATAAATTTCTTCTTTCATCATATACTCTTTTAAGGCAAGAAAAAGAAAAGGAGAGTGTTTTCTCCCTTTCACAATCCTATCCACTCTAATATACTTCTTTAATCCTCTATTCGGTCTTTTCATAATTGATACATTCCTTTTGGTGCCTCTAATGCAAGGCCCTTCTCTATTAAGCCCCTATAATCAAAATGATGCTTATTGAGCCAATCAATTTGTGCAACTATCGAATCATAGTGATTATCATATCTCTCTTCAACGTGATCTAACTCATAGGATTCATCTCTTGTCATAGAAGACATTGGCCTGAGATAAGGTTTGATGCTCTCTACATGAAATGAATCTGAGTCAATGTTTAGGTATACTTCATCACCATCAATGCCACACAACGTAACTGTCTCTTTTCCACCTAATAAAACAAACTGTCTATAAGGCAATCTGGCACTTAGATCTATTAAAAGAAGTTTCTTATCTTTATCTCTCATCGCCTACTATTTTTTCGTCCTTGTTTCTCCCGACGGCGTGCAGCCTTCTTCTTTTTCCGAGCTTTCTTGCCGGGACCAGTCCGATAGTCGTGTCGCATTATTAATCTATCTTCTACGAGACCATATGCAGCAAATAATGCTGCTTTTGCATCTTCAAACATCTTCTTTAATCATTATAACCGTAACTTTATCCCCTTCCTCACAAAACTTTGGAGCGGGAATATAACATAAATTCTCAAGCGCCAGGTAAGGTCTACAAGTAACTTCCTCCTGTGTCTCAACAACCTCCGACACTATAGTAGCTGCGTTAGCAAGCAATTCATCCCTAAAGTCTTTACAGCCCTGAATATAAGCTTTTCTTCTTTGGAGATTACTATCATAGGTGCCGGTTGCTTTCTTATTCTCCTTTTCCCGGACAGGAAATAATTCTAAAGCTTTAGCTTCAATCTTTTCGTCACTCAACATCTTTATTTACTTTAACCATTTCACAAAGACCGTCGTAACAGTCATTCAGTTCATCCCAGTAGTCGTCCTTATCCATATCGACTTTATCTAAGTACTTCTCTACTTTAGTAATCCATTTCTTTTTATCCCAGGTAGCACCTGCCTTAAAAGCATTCTTCTTTATACTAGGGGAACCGACTAAAGTACTCTTAACATAATCATCGGAGGCCTGTTCTAAATCTTCCGCAACAGGTTCATCCATCAATGAATAAGCTAAGTCCAGGATTTCTTGATAGATTGGGAGTTGATCTGGTGTTGCCTGATCTATGCGTTTTCTAAGTTCAGTTATGAGTTTTTCTATTACCATAATTGGCAGTACTAGACCTACGTTTTCTCTTCGGTACTGACTTAACTCCTATTTCCTTCCCACCGTATCCTATGACAGACTCTTCATCTAACTCCTCAAAATTTTCAATTGAGTTAGCATCTAAAGATGGTCCTAAGAGTTCAGCTCTAGTACTTATTCTTTCAGCATTATCACTGATCGGCATAGGATCCTCTTCAATCAGTTCTAAATTAGCATTATACTTCATTCTCTTTTACTAAATTATATTGTTCATATATCCAAGAAATTGGCTCTGATAAAGAACTAGAATTAATTAAGTGCACTCCTTCATTAAGTACCTTAAGACTCCACTCGTTTACTTCATCAGTTTCTTTATCCCAGTAGAGTTCTTGTACTTCTAAGCTTGAATAATCTAGTTCTTTTTTCACCAACATCAAGTTTAGATAATTGAGGATATAAGGACTATATGTCTTTATTGATACCTCTTCTGTCTTAAACTCCTCTAGGTGTTTATCAAACCAATCAAGCTGCTCATAAGGTGAAAGTGAATTTTCTGGAAATTCGTACGTTGCCTTTACATCTTTTAGTGCATTTGTATGATTCCCAGTATAAACTGTTAACATATTTCTTTAGCCGTGAAACATAATTAACTTTTTCATTATATCATTCCATAAGTATCCACACTTCTCAAGAGCAAGGTGAAAAATTTCACATCTCATTGCCAAAGACGTTCTTCCCCATCCTAAACATTTAGGTACTTCATGCTCTTCTTTTTTGAGAGTACCTGTTGCTGTGTTAATAGAAAAATAGACAAGCATATGTTCTCCATCGAGGGACTGACCTTTGTAAGCCGCCCAAAGATCCCCACTTTTAATGATCTCTCCGTCTTTTAGTTCTGCTGTGTTTGTAATTTTAAATTTTTCCTGATTCATATAAAACAATTTTCATTACCTTAATAAGGTATATGATAAGAATTAAATCAAAGACGGATGTTATAACAAATAGTAGTACAGAAGTGTTCATATTCAAAATGGACAAAGACTACTTCGACATGAAGGCTTGGATTAAAGAGCAAGGCCAAGAGCTAGATCTCTGGGAAGTTAATACACTGGATGACTTAAAGGAAACCATAACCAGCCGTGATTACAAAGGTTGGGCTTGGAACGACTGGTGGTCAACAGGCAACACAGATAAAATTCCCCTCCCAGATGAGGACCCATGGGAAGAGAAAGGAAACTTCCTCTACGACTACCCCGGCATGACCATCGACGAAATTTGGGAAAAGACTAAACATTATTATAAAGATCTCGTTGGCTATGCTTTTGGTTCTCGTGACACTGATAATAGTGAACAAAACCTAGTTACCGGCTGGATAAGAAAAAGAAATGAAGAAAGAATGCAGAGTCTGATTGAGAGTCTCCCAAACGATGGTTCTATGGTAACAGTTTTCTTCGATAAAAGTATGGAACGACTTATAAAGTCCTATAAAGGAATCAGGTTCGTCCTAATGTTATCGAAGGATAGACAGAAAATCTCTACGTATCACCCTTCTTATGAAAGTAGGTTTCAGCTAGATAGAGCAATAGATGGTCCTCTTACCATAATGGACAAAGATGACATAAGGCCTGCTACCCCAGAAGAGGTGAAAAAGTTTATGGACGAAATTGCCATGAACACGATATGGGAATTAGACACAGAAAATCATATAATCAAAAAGAGAAATGAAAATCAAAAGTAAGACAGATGTTATTACTAACTCTTCTACAGAGGTCTTTATATGTGGACCAAAGGAAGGTATTACTTTCGAAGAGTTAAAGAAACAAATTCCATTCTTTAGACTTATCCAATTCTCTTACGACCGCTATAAAGAGTGGGTTAAGAGCCTCAAGGATGCTATGAAAAAGGCTGAAGAGAATGAAGACGAAGACTGGGTTTACGAAGATTCTTACCAAGCCCCTGGTTTCAAGGACAATGAAAACAATATGTACCAGGAAATATGGGGAGCTTGCCCTGACCCCGTTAACAAGAATAAAACTTACTGGGATACGATCTTGAATTACCTCTTTGATCCGAAGATTCCTGAGATTGCAACAAAAATGCTTGAGTGGGACGGAAAGCAGCATGAGTATAAATATTACCCAGAGCTCGAAACACCAACCCCATTGATCCAAAAATTCAGGGACTACGTGGTAGGGGTTATTCAAGAATTAAAAGATTTTGTTCCTGATCCTGAGAAACCTTGGGAAAAGAGTCATAAGGAAAACTTCCTTAGAACCTACACCCGTGAAAGCACGCCGTGGTTTGAAACAACTATGCAGAAAGATGGCCTATATTATAGTGCCATGTATAACTTTGAAGGTCACGGCTTAATGGACTGGCTTATGGAACACGAGAAGGAACTTCCTCCATTTGATGAGATTCTCAAAACCAATTCCGTTAAGATTCCAACTACGCCAGACGACCTAGATGGTGACTGTATTGACTTCTGGTCTGACGATTGTTGCAATCCAAGTGACAAAGACTGGGAGAAAATTGAGAAACTAACTGATTGGCATTACTGTACTAGAACAGGATCATGAACAAGGACAAAAAAGAGACGCACCAGTTAAAGGAACAATACTATGGTCCGAGTCGAGTAGCAAGGATAAAAGATGGACCTGGTCATTACGGACTAACAATAGAAGAACTTGATGGGACTGAAGTCTCTGGAGAGTTTAAAGATTGGGATGATAAGTGGAATTTTAGATCCAGCATAACCTCCAACTATAGAAGGCCAGATAAATTCGAATACATAACCCGACTAAACCTAACTGAGAAAGACCTCAACGAGTATGGGGAACTTGGTTGGGAACTGGTTAGTGTTCAGCCAGTCATGGACAATAAGGATGGACAGTGGAAGCATGCCAATAAGTTTTGGCTTAAACGAAAAGTAACATGGTAGTAAAAAATATCGTAGAAACAATAAAAGAACGCTTAGACAGTGGCGGTAAAATAAAAGACCTCTACTGGGACAAGTCTTATGGTGACTTTGAGCGTAAACTAGTCGCTAGGGCAGGTGAAAAGTACAGACCTCACTGGTACTATCCCTTCAAAGTAGAGGCAGAGGAGGATATGTATAAAGAAGGATACTTTAATTCAAAGATTGTTCCTATCTCCTCTATTCGCCTAGGAAGTATCAAGTATGTAGATGAAAACAGCAAAGAGATACTATACAAAAGTTACATTGTAGTTTCCTTTGAAGGTGATAAGAAGGATTACACCGAGTATACAGTAACGAATGAAACTCTCTACGCCAGGTTAAAGGAACTAGAAGCTCTCTTAGGTCCTCTCGACGAGTACAATAAGGATGAAGATGACGAGGATGAAGACTATGACTATGAAGGTGATCTTTGGGAATATAAGACCTTAACTTCTCTTGATCAAAAGACTCTTACATCTCTTGGAAAACAGGGCTGGGAAATGTGTGGAATAGAACCTACTTTAACGTATCCGGCTAATTGTGGACCTGAGTGTAGTCCTATTCATGGAAGTAAGTATTATTTTAAACGATTAATAAGCGATGAAGAGGTGTGATAACTTACAGACAGCTGTTCAAGCCCTGTTTACTAAGTACAAAGGAACGAAGTACTATATTGTGGCTGAACAAATTAAATGGCCTGGTGGACGACTCTACGAAGACTTAGAAGCAGAAGAGACCCTAGATACAATATCACAAATCTCTAGGGACCCGGAAAAGTTTGGTTTCAAGAAGCCAGTGTACGTAACGGATTTCTTAGAATACTCCATGCTAAACTCAGAGTCGGAAGCACTTAAAGTACTACCTCAAGGTAAACCTCACTACTTTAGGGAGGAAGAAATATCACCAGGGAAAGGAGTAATGTATTTCATTGAGAAAGGTGTAAGCGGCATAAAAGTGGCCGTATATAAAATTGGAAGATAAAACAGGAGAACAGCCCTTAACTAGGACTGAACTCCTTTTTATTTTTACATAAATATTTTCTTGCTATTTGCTACTGATTTCCAATCTCCAGGATCTAACATCCAGTTGACCTTATAGCCAGGTAAGTTCTTTAGTTGGTGTCTAAAATCCCCTAACCTTTTTCGATTAACTGTTACGTAGAATATAAGACTGGATTGAGCGGGCTCACCAAGAAAAACCATTTTAGTAAATCTTGTATCTTCTTTTTTGATCCTATCAATATTCCAGATCTCCTTTTTAATATGAGAACCTTTATACACACTAGGATCAGTTAATAGTTTTTCATTATATGGTATTAACTGATCTCTATAACCCCTCATTACAAAATACTGCAACACTTCGTAGTATTCTTCTAAAGAAAAGCAGCATAACATAAACTCTATTTCCTCAGGTACATAGCCTGATTTATTTTTCAATCTCGTATAAATGAGGTCGTCATAAACAGGATCAGGATTAAAAGATATCCAATTAAAACCAGTTACTAAACTGAAGCATTCATCTCCATTTGTTCTAATAAACTGATTCCGTCTTATTTCTGTAATCATATTTACTTAATCTTTAATAATTCAAAACCATTCACTACTTTGCCATTGGTTTTTGTTTGTATTCCTTTAACTTCAAACCATTCTTGCAGATCAGTAGCTTTTGGTGTTTTATTATATCCAAGATCTTCATAAATTTTTCCTAACTTAGTTTTTACATCAACCTTGGGGATTCTATCGCCCACGGAAAACTCTTGGAAAATTTTATCAAGTAGTACATTTTGTTCTACTTTTTTATTTCCAACCTCACGTTCCATTCTAGAATAATCATATCCAAGAGATCTGCACCGATCCGGGCCGAGTATAATATAAAATCTCTTCATATATTCTGGGACAAGGTTTAGTATTGACTGAAGCGCAGCGTCAGATATTTCTTCCGTACATAAAACTTTCATTTTCTTCTTTTGTGTATCAGCTTCTTGAAATTTACTCTGAAATCTAGCAATTTCTTCGGCAACTTCAAAATCAGCGACTTCAAAAGTGCTCTGAATAGAATTAAATACACTAAATCGATCTGCGTAGTCTACCTGTTGAATATCATATGCACGTTTTTCAGAGATCATAACAAGGCTGTTTACGACAGGAAATTTATTACTACCACCTTTTTTATTTATTGCTACGTAATCTTCAACATATTTCATACACCTCGCTCGGTCTTCATATACCTTAGTAGCAACGTCTTTATTCGGGGCTGCTTTATAATTTTCAAGCATTTTTTGAGTTAACCTAAGTTTTTGATCAATTAGTGTTTTAAATTTATCTAGAGTCTTTTTATCTTTGGTTCTAACTCTAACATAAATTATGGCCTTATTTTTCCAGGGATTTTCAGTAAGTCTTTGTCGACCTAAAATTTGTGGTAAATCTAAAGTAATATCTACCGACATCGAGTCGACATTAGCATCACTGAAGATAAATGTCCTTGCGTTATCGGAATAGAAATCTGCACCTAAATATACAGTACGAGTACATAGAGTAAACATTTTTCTTGGCTCATCCCTTAGTGGTACCCTACCAATAGTAAATCCTCTCCCAAGCTTCTTTTGAATCTTCTTTAGATTTTCTGGAGTATCTGCACAAAGTATGTTTACTTCCGATGGATCTAAATCAGCCTTATCAATAATATTGATTATATTATTAACAGAGTTAACATATATAACAGCCTCTTTAGATTCTACAACCTCTGGTTTTCCATCTTCCCCTATTCGAGCAGAAGTTTTAAAATCACCGGATTTATACGATTCGATAATTTTAAAAGCATCTCCTTGGACCGTCTTTAAAGATCTAATATCTAGATGCGGCTTAATCGTTCGAGATTTATCCTCTGTTTCCCAATCTAATTGAAAATAAGGAAGATTTTTAAATTCATCTAAGTCTTCTAGGTAACTAGTTAGCATCGGGGTAGCTGAGACATAACAAAGTCTGTTAACATCTTGTAGGAAATTCAAAAACTCGATTTCTGTCTCAGACTTAAATCTACTATCGACGAAAATTGACTGAAACTCATCAACAACAGTATAAAACTGATCAAAAACCTTGAAATTAGTTAACGCCTCTTTTACTTTCCCGTAAGAATCATAAGTAACAAGGATTTTGGAAGGTAATCCAACGACAGATCGAGTTAAATAGTATCCAATGATCTCTTCCCTAATTCGAATATAGTTTCTTTCAACTGCTGCTTTATCTTCTTCCGAAAATTCTTCTTCCTCTGGAGTTTTCTTATTAGTAGTTCTCTTGTCTGATAGATCAAGATCGACGCCAAGTTCCGGAAGTATATTTTGCACTAGATAAACCTCTCCTTCATGTTGATCTCTTTTATTTTGAAGCAAGATTTTTCTTGGAGAAACCAAAATAATGTTCTGATTATTCATCAAACACCACTCAGTGAATCCACACCCAGGGATCTGTTTATCGATAATATTTGGAAATTCGGGAAGGCTAAACCCTTCCCACTGTGAAATGTACCTTACTCCTCTCGGTACAACTAATGTTTTTATATCCATATAATTTTAAATTTATATTTCATTAAAAAATGTTCAGTTAGGAGCCTCCGTGAAGCTCTGCTGAACAAATAATCTTCTTTACATGTATAAGGTTTTCGTTAATTTTAGGGCTAAAAATATGGGGGGATTTTATGAATTACAAGGTTATTTTTAGGGTAAAATAGCCAAAATAAGAAAAATCCCCCATATAACCAAAAATACCTTCTGGAAATCAATTATTTTTAAGGATAAAACTTACCAGTATACTAGGTAATGGTTATCTACCCTAAAAATAATTACTTTTCTTCCCTCTTCGCCCTCACTTCGTTCAGGCTCGAGACAACATAATCCCCATAGTATCCAACTGGGATTGGCCGAAGGCCCTTTCCCATTAGAGGTCCCGGGCGCGGAACATGTGTAGCCGATTAGGCGGAGCATGTGGAGTTGGCGCGGTGGGCGGGACCTCTTTGTCTTCATGTCTTTTGTTCCTCTCTATCTTCCGCTTCGCTCCAGACGTCGATCCACGGAAACTCCCAACTCCAAAAAAAAAAAGATGACTGCCCTTAGTCATCCCACATTATCGGCACCATCCCAGGCAGTTCATCATTCACCGGTTTTACGATTTTTTCCAGGAAGGCATCCCAAATTGACTTCACCGACCATAGGGCATCGATTATGTTCTTATCTCCTTCCAAGTTACCTATTGGATTAGTTATGTCTATATCCGGTCTTTCTACCTTAAGCCATTCTACTAAGTCCTCTACGTTATCTTGGAAACAATCGAGAAGTATCTTTCCAGCCCTTTTCGGTTGGATCTCTTCGAAGAGATTGACATAAGCCGTAAGTACGTCCTTATTCCTTACTCTCATCCAATTCATATCCAACCTCTTGCTTCTGGTACAATTTCCTCTTCGAAAGCTTTACTCAATGCCTCTATGTCAATTATGAGCTCTGTTAAGACGTCTCCTATCCGATTATAGCCAAAAGTTGCTAGTAAGCTTCGAGTCATTGTCCCATCTGATTTCATTTCTTCATCTGGCCATCTCTTCTCAAACCACTGGGCAATCTCAAGGGCGCTTTGTTCGTAGATATTATCAAGTCCGTTATCGAACTTGTTATCGTACAGGCGAAGATATTCGTAAATTACTCTTTTATCTCTTACCCTTAGCCAGTTCATACCTATTCGAAGTTTCCTTCTTTGATCTTTATGTATTCGGCAAGTATTTCGTCCTGTTCCTTTATCCAAGCCTTCATATCGCCCAAGGTACGGAACTTATCTCTCCACTTGTTTAGGTCTTCTGGAGAAACTACTACTATACTCTCTAGCCCGGGTTCCTTATAGATCGTCGCATTAAGCCACCTGATGCATTCCTTCTTAGCTTCCTTTACTTTTCCCATGTCAAAATCATCTCCCTCTAATTTCCAATGAAGGACATGTTTGACTGCAAAGAGCTTGATGGGCGTCTTAGGAGGGTATTCTAAGTTGGCTTCCATAGTTTTCTTTCTTCTCCAATCTTTATACTCACCACCAATAATCGTATAGATGAGAAGTGAAATAATGATTATACCTAATGGTACTAAAACTATTAGTAATTTCATAATATATCGTTTGCTTTTAGGTAATCTATTAAATTTGGATATTCTCGCATAGCTTGGTTGTATTTCTTCACTAACACTTCTTTCTCTTTTTTCTTGTTTATATTTAGTTTTTCGAATTCAAGTCGCTTTTTATAGGTTTCCCAAGTTTCCGTCCTGAGAATCGGATTCCAAGCAAATACACGAAGACTTTTTACTACGTTTGCTTGGTATTCTTTTGGTGTTAACTTATCTATTTGATCTCTTATTAATTCACATACTTCGGGGAAGTGTTCTTTCATTTCACTCTTGTATGTTTCTGCCAATGTAGTATTTATTCTGAAAACTCGTTCACCTAAGACAAGTCTATCACAAAAAATAGAATTATACTCTTTATGCATGGAATATGAAATCCAAAGATTGTTTACACCCCAAGTCATACTACTTTATTCCTAGTTATATCTGCCTTACTAAACACAAACCTAACTAAGTCTGGATTTCTTCTCATGGCCGCATTACAATCCTTCGCCAATTTCCTGAGGGATTTATTTTTCTTATAAGGAACCATGACAGAATACTTGTAAGTATCCCACAAAGCTGCTCTTAGGTCAGCGTTCCAAGAAAATATTCTTATGTATCTCAAATACCGAAGGTTGTATTGTTCAAAACTCTCTTGATGCGGACTATTATAAGTTCCTATCAAAGGGTTCTCTTTGAAGGCTTTCGGGAAGTGTTCCTTTAATTCGTCCATGTAGATTTTAAGTAACTTTCCACTGTCTCTAGTAGACCTCTCGAAAAGGTCTATGTCACTTCTGACCGAAACTGTTTTATGTCCCTGGTACATAGCAAAAGTTATCCAGGTATTACTTACTCCCCAAACCATACAACCAATCTTTTATTTTCTGTCCGTAGTCTTCTTCCTCACCAAAAGATTCCCACCTAACATCACCAACTGCTTGACACAACCTCCATAGTTCCCATCTATTGATTCCCTCTTTATCTAAGTTCCTCCAATAGAGAGTCTCTGGAAAGAACCAACCATCATCTTCGCTTATCCCGACTACGTGTGGTTCGTTTTTCCATCTGTCTATGACTAGTGAAATTCCACCGTACGAAGAGTATCTATCTCCTTCGCCACTTATAGCAAGGATATGAATCCTGTAATACCTATCATCAACAAATCCACGAACCATTTTACCGTCAGCGTCCATTGATGTATAGAACGGGTCTGGCTTTGTGGAGACTGGGTAAGTCCAGTAGTTCTCTTGCTTCTTATACCAAACAAACCATTCTAAACCAGTCCCCGATTCCCATTCCTGTCCACGCAGGAGTCCTATGTCATATTGGATAACAGTAAAAAGAGGAACAAAAGTTTTTAATTCCTCTTCCCTTAAGTTCTCTGGACAATATCCACAGACTATGCTGTCGTCATTATAATCGTCTATTTTATGATTTTCTAGTATCATAAACAGCAGAATTAATCAAGTTAGACTGATTCGTAAATTCTTCTTCAGTCATGAGGGCTTTCTTCCAACACCCTTTTCCAGTGAAATACGTTATGTAGTTTTCATAGGTCGAATAGTAGCCCATGCTTATTATAAAATCTTCCGTACAGGTCTCAAGGTTAGTAACAATGGGCATATGAAACATGAGCTTCGGGTCAGGCATTATAGTATCTAAGAGCCTGTTGAAATAATGTCTCCTGACTCTAGGTGCTTTCCCAATTGTCTCGTAGCATCTTCCAACAAATTCAGCCCAAAGTCCATCTGTCAAACTAACGGGTCCTGTTGTATCCCAAGGATTGTATCCTAATTCTTCGCCAGTTTCTTTTTCGTTCCTAATAACTTCTATAGCCAAGTATTCTTCGTTAATGAAGCTATAGGCAGGAGATACATTTTTCCAAATCATGGCCCAACTTTTAAGATTCTCTTAGCAATACCCTTCAAAGAACATCTTGGGTCATCTAGGTAAAACTCCTTAAATAGTTCTCCGGGCTTACTCTGCAAAAGAAGAAGTCCTTTCCTATGTTTATAGCCCATAGTCCAAAGGTATAGATCTTTTGCCTTTTCATTTAAGCGAAAAATCATAGGTCGATCCAGTCCGTCAGGCGTACATCAAGCATAGTTGCTCTTGCACGACCCAGATCTCTTTCGTTCTTCCTAACACTGATCCTAAACTTGACCTGTTTAGCATCCTCCGATTTCTCATATCCAATGATTTCAAAATCATCAGTTTCGGGGTTAAAATCAGGCGTTTTCTCTAATTTTCCTACAATCAAGCCTCTTAGATTAGTCTGACTAACTAGAAAAGCGACATGATCGCGGATTTCATCATTCTTTGCTGTCAATTTTTGTATCTCTGCAAAGTTGTTTTCTCTCTGTTGTAATTCTGAAATTAATATTTTAATCATACACGAATAAGGAAAATAAAATTGGGATTAGATTCCCAACTTTATTAATTCCTGCATTTTCTTTTCTACTTCTCCTTTAAGCCAACCGAAAAATTCTTTCTGATGTGGTCTTAGTACATTAGTTACTTTCCAGACCATAACGAATTAGCCCAATCTTTTAACCATTCTGTGAGAACGGCTCTCTTTATGTCTTCTTCCATCCTAGCCTTCACTGATTCAGTGAATTTCAACCCAGTGTACTTTCTCAGAACTAAATGAGTATTTCCCTCTAGGTTGTCAGTGAGTTTCCATTCCATAGCTTCTTAAATGCTTCATCTTTCAAGAACTTCCGCAAAACAAATCTGGCCTTATCTTCTGGTGTATCGAAAAGTTTCCAGATCATTGTTTAAAGTACTCTTTGGGAATTTTTACCGCTTCAAACAATTTTTCCCAGAAGTAATCCAGATACCTCTCAGTCTTTTTCGCTTGATCTATTCTCCATATCATTGCAGCACTCATTAAATTTATCCTCTGGGATTATGCTTTCATCACATTTCCATCTTTTGAGGAACCTAGTATAACTTGCATAATCCTTTCCAACATCTATAATATAGCTATGCATAATTAGGTTTCTCCTAATAGCTAGGTTATTGATATCATCCCACTTATCTCTACAATCTAGTAATTCCTTAAAGTGAGAATAGCTAATATTACTACCAGAGGGTCTTTTAAAGTAGAGCATGTCTGGATCAGTCCCAGTCTTTTCAGCCTCTACTATCATGTTCATTAATTCTACTTCCTCCTTAAGAAGTTTAATTGATTTCTCTGGTTTTATTTTTATTTCCCAGTGCATACTTCTAAGTTATAATTTCCATCCTCTATCATAGCCATGACTACAGCAAAATACCAATCGCCTCTGCTTGGATACTCTGGAAAAAATTTTGTTCCGTATTTTGCCTGATACTCACAGTAACTATTCCAAGCCGCATCCGTATCCTCTATTACTTGAGTAACTGGATCCGTAGTTCTGTCTACTATGAAAATTTCAGAATCTTTCGCCCACCATAGGATGGGTTTTAATATCATTAAGCTCAACTCCCAGAGCATCGCAAACGTATAATAATTTTTTGTATGCTTTTATTCCATCTCTGAGATTATTAGTATTTTCCCAGAAGGTTAAGTTAGACATATCATCTAATGTTGGAACAGGAGGGTTAACATACTTATTGACCAGTTCATTAAATTCCCACTTCATACCTTTTTCCATCGTTTAGAACCAATAGAAGTTATTAGCACTAACTTACTTGTATAGTGGTGCGAGGATGTAATGGTTAGCCTAGCGATTCTTTCTTTTTTTTTTGATTAGTACGTCCCAGACCATGTATGATTGATATAGTACTCAAACATTATTAGTTCTATTCTCCGTAGGCGAAGGATTCTCGAAATATCTTCTATGCCTATGTTCCACTTCATTTCCACGTCCTCGGAATATTAAACGGCTTAAGTCCATCTTTGGTCAATATAAACACACCACTAGTCCTTGTCCGTTTTCTTGAATTGATCTTCCAAATCATATACAGTAGTATCTATTACTAATCGATCTATCGTACGAACGATATTCACATTCAGGTTAATGGATATTACTGGATAATATACTTTCCACTTCATATCTTTGAAAGCTCGTTCGTACATGCCCTAAAAAAAGATATACTACTTTCCTTCATGAGAGACCAAGTTTTAAGACAATACGCCAAACTAGGTCTTTTAGGACTTTTATCCATTTTACCCCTTTGATTCATTGATAGAATCATCGTGTCTGAAAAGTTCCAGGTCATGCTTCACTAACATCACTATCTCCTCCCTCGTCAAGCGTGCAGGAACGGATAGTATGTATCTTCTCAGAAGACCAGATAGCAGTATCCTCATAATAGTACCCAGGATTTACGGTTTGTGCGGGATTACCAAAATAACCAATGGTTGGGGTATTAGTTAATGATACCCAAGGACCAAGTACTATAGACCCTTCCCTGATCAGTTTTTCGTAGAACCGACCAGGTAATTCATTCTCTGTTAATTTCCACTCCATCCTGCTGTTTCGTAATCAAATACAACATGTCCATCTCCACCATACATATAAGAAAGCATCATTGCCTTGCGAAAAGAATTCTTGAACCTAGTAGAGAATTTATCAACTTTCCTACTAAATAGTATCGCATTTACTTCCCAAGTCATGTCGAATATCCTATATTGTTATTTCCCAAAGTCGTATCTATGTCATACTGTTTTGGAATCCATGTTCCTGTCGAAGTCTTTGTGACATAGTTTATATTCTTTGGATTCAGGTCAAGAGACATAGAAGCACTGAAGGCACGTATACTCGCTCTAAGTATTTTCTGCCATTTTCCCGAGAACTTGTCGACGGTTTCACTAAATAGTACCTCTTTGCTTACACTCCAAACCATAGTCCATCAGAACCTTTGTGAGTTATTTCTCCTAATCCACCACAATTCTTAAAGGCTTCGAGGAGGGCCTCACTGTTATATATTATACCATTGGATGATACTTTGCCAAAAGGTATCTTAAAAGTCAACTTAAGTTTCCTTTTAGTGTTTTTAACTTCCCATACCATTCTTTAAACCAATCAGATATGTTACTATTAGTCGTCTGACCATATTCTCTTCTAAAACTATAGACAGGCCTATTATTGGTTATAGAGTACCCAATCTCTTCTGTTTGATTTATCTTCCAAATCATCCAGGTAGCCAAATTTCATTCCAGAAACGAAATGGAAATCTCTCTGTATAGAATACGGGTTGTTTCCCTTTCCAGGATGCAATTGTCGTTTTCAATTTCCATTTCATATAAATTGAACTCCGAACAAATCTCTAATCGTTAGGAGCGTCCAAAATCTTCTCTTCAATTCTCTCCGATCTATTTTAAGGACAGGTATTCCTTTATACCAACCGACTAGGTCAGATATATCATTATTAATTTTGAATATCATCTTTCTCTATCCCTAGTATCTTACCAGTTTCTTTAGCCCAAGAATCTTTTCCGATACCTGGTCTCTTAACTAAGTCCTCAAAGGATTCGCATTCTAAGACTATTCTTTCAAAGGTTGTCTTTCCCGCCGAACATTTAAACTTAAGTTCATTCCAAATTGGATTTGGTGCGTCAGGGTTTCGTTTCCATATTTCTATGGGGATATTTATCTGACTCAACCACTTTTCCATTACTGGTAAAACATCCTCTTCTTTTAGGTGACCATTTTGACAACCCAGCAACGGTATAGCCAAAGAAGTTATACCTCTTTCCTGATATGTTCTAACTAAGTTCATTAATCCCATCTCTATAAGAGGAATTTCTGACCAGTCTCGCCAGTGCCGTTTTGTTGGAAAATTCAATACTTGCCATTTCCAGGATTGATTCCATACCCAGAGTTGACCAGCTTTAAATTGACCACCCTTACAATATTCTTTGTAAGTTTGATACATCCTAGGAAATATTGCTTTATGAACTAATGCTAGTCCGGCTCCCATAACCCCTACCAGGTTTACTGTATTAGTAATAGTCTGAGCTAGTGACGTGAAAATGTTTCCTTCTTTGTACTCTATCATATATTAATCTTCTAATTATAAAATATTCACAAAACTTAGTCCATAGAGAGTCTATTCTAACAATTGCTAACGCAAAAGCTTTCTCCTCTCTTTCCTCTCTAGCATGCCAATCACCACTCACTTCTGGGTAGATAAATTCACGGAGTGCGTCATGAATAGTTTTGTTTGGTAATAATTCCAAAGCTTTTGTACCATCGACACCTCTCCACTGGTTTGATACAATTCCATGTATCCACCAGTCATGCAAGAGTTCCCTCGTAAAAGGAGCATCTGTTATACCTAAACCAAAATCTCTTATCCCCCTTCCGGGATGACCTCTCCACCTAGCTATTGTTGTCCAGGAGGGAATTTGTTCGCTCATCTTTCTCTTTGGGGCTAGAAAATCCTCTACATAGGACCTCCCCATAGATATAACAACGTCAGGTTTTCTTTCTATAGGTTGCCACAACATTATCCCAGTGTTGTAAAAAATTAGCCCAAAACCAATTGAACACAATGCTATTAAACTTCATAACAGTTATGTAAGCATTATCTAAGTACTCTAGGTAATCTACATTAGAAGGTTTATTAACAGCTTCCTGCCAGATTCTTTTCTGAACTTCTTTGAAAGGTAGAGCGAGGGTTTGAGAATTTAAGACGGTCGCTAATTCTTTCATCAAGAAGTAACCTTCTCTCCAATTTTTCTGCCATGCTTTCACGCATACTATGCCCAACCTATCAGAGTACGTAAGCGAACTACCATGTCGACCAAGGTATAAATATTCGTCTATGAAAAGAATTCTTCGGAGGCCGCCACCACTATTTATATACATCAGCTCTGCTAGTCTATTCAGTGCTGAGCGGATTAATTTTTGATTAGTTATCCGAATTAGCATAGACATTTTGTTTGATTAGATTCCTTGTTGAGAGAATCACGCACCATCTCTAATTGATATATTAGTGCGTTTATAGTATGTTGAGTTTCATTATAGGCTTTCCAGAATGCTTTATAAGCTTCCGGTCCAGATAATTCTCCAGCAACGTCATCTCTCACTAGACAAGGAATCTCTATTGGATCTGTTTCTTTAATTCTTTTATAGATTAAATTAAATCTCATCTCAGAGGTAAGGGAGTGAAAAGAAAAAGGACGTATTTTTTACGTCCCTATAATATTAAGTTTTCCCAAGTTAGATGATGTTTCTGAAAATTAGCACCACACCTGTGGGGTCCGGGTTCGGCCATTATCCTACCACACCCTAGACATCTCCATTTTAGAGTTGGAAGTTGTGGAAGGATGAGAGGTAATTCTCTAATCCCGTCACTCGCTTCAAAAAACATCTTTTGAACATCACTAAAACAGTTTGTAGTGATATCTAAATTAGTAGGAGTTAATAGGTACTCTTTCCACGAAACACTAACCTTATTACCTACCGACTTCATGAAAGTTAAGACTTTATAGTCTCCAAACCAAAATTCATATTTCTTATCTCCTTTTCCATCAATACTTTCTCTTGGTTCAGCTATGATTATGTCTTTCAAAGCCCCTACTCTCTCAATCGGATAGATCCAGAACGGCTCTACATCTTCATATTGAATTTTCTGTTTGAATCCTTCTACGAAGAGCCCATCTTTTTCAACCCTCAATACTCGGAGTAATGTTCCAGTTCTTTTCCCTTGTATTAAGTCTCCTGGATTTGTATTTCTATAATTTAAGAAAGGCATAAAATATTTCTTTTCTCTTTCATAAATTCCTCTAGCGATATTTTAACCCAGCCACCTATTTCATTACTATCCATAAATTCATGATTCCTTGGATTATATTCAATTCTTCCATCACATGTTTTCTGAATAGACTCTGTTATGTAAACAGGTTCATTGAATGAGTCTCTTGCGCCAGAAATACCAATAATTCTAGAGTACACATACCAATGATCGGATCTTGGACTACCGCAGTAATAGTTAGGGTGCTTGTAACATTCACCTATCATGTTTTTATACTTTTTTACAGCAATCCTATCCTTGAGATCAGATATTTCTTTGGTAATCTCTTTTCTTCTTTTGTCTATCCTAGATAGCTCCTGTTCTAATTCTTTTACTTTCTTTTCTTCCATATCACTTATAAGAGTTTCTGTATGTATTTAGCTACCATCAAAGAATTAACAATCACTTTTAATTCTTGTGGTTTAAAAATAACTAGGTCCTTACATCCTCCATAAGTTGGAAAAGAGCGAGGATACCAACTCTCTACCAAACGTACAAACCAATCTAGTTCACCGAAGTGTCCACTTCTGCTACCAACATATTCTTGTATACACCTTTCTATAGACATTTCTATCATGCGTTCCATATCATACTTAGTAGAAGGTGATATTGGTCTATACTCGAAAAATTCTTTTAGTGATCTTTCAATTATATAATTAATTAGGTCCCAGAGATCTCGTAGATTATCCGTTGTGTAAGTTCTTCCGGGTCTCCACATTAACTCTGGTTTTATTCTAAATTTATATATCATATCACCTATAAGAAAAAGAAAAGGGTATTATTTCCCTTTCTTACTTTTACGATATCCTAACTCTATACCTCTCTCAAGACACATGTTTAACTCTTCTTTTCCGGCGTAGATCTCATCACCAAGACGAATCTCACCAGTAAATCTATTCGGATACATCTTAAGAGAGTATAGATGATATCCCCAATCAGCAGCTTCGCTAATTAATGATTCGAAATCATGATCTATTAACCATTTAATTGTAGTAGTTATTAGGTAATATGAAGCCATGTCGTATATGGTCCAGCGGTAATTATATCCTATACGTTGTTCTCCTTGAGCTTCTGTGTCTTCTATATATTTTATCAGTTCACTTTCTTTTTCGTCCGGATTCCAATTATTAACTTCGAGGTGTATTATATCGATTCTCCAAAACATATTCCATACCTATATGGGTTTTTATCTCCCAAACTAGCTGCATCCACCGCCCAACCGCGTGGAATTAGATCTCGATGGTCTACACAGTGTAGGTTCATCCATTCCTCTAGCTCCCCTTTTCTGGCGACTTCTTCGTATTCTTTCTTTTCGTCCTCTGTTATGTCCTCTTCTTTTCTAAGAATAACTTGGACTTCTTTTAGGAGAGGTGCTTCTCCATAAGTCGCCGAACTAAGTGCACTAGGTAAAAGTGATAGTCGACCAGCCCCATAACCAAAAACAAGAAACGGTCGATCTTTATACATAATCCAAACATTAGGAAGACCACAGAAAATTGCTCTCTGTTTGAGAAATTCCCTCTCTTTCTCTTTCTTTTTATTCTTTCCTTTTAAAAACCACTCTAACATTTCATCGTCTACTTTTGTATGATCAGGCCAATCAAATCCATCGGATCCATAATTAATTCCATCTTCGAATTCTGTAAAATAACCAATTTTCGTTTTTCCAACCTCTACGGATACTAATCCATTCTCAGGGACATAGAAATCTAATGTCACAGTACCCCAACCAGTTACATTGGTATCAGCTTCTTCATCTTCATCCCAAAGTTTAGGGTCAATAAGTTTTTCGAAGTCCAGAGCATTCTTTTCAACTTCCTCACTCAGGTATTCCCTATTACCAAAATACCATGCTTCACTTACTTTACTCATAGACCTTTTCCTCTAATGCACTTATGGCTAATCCTTTGGGAATCAATCCATTACAGTCAATATCATGTTCATACATAAAATTGACGTCTTCTACACTGAAGCGGTGTGGATCAAGAAACTGAATATTGCCATCATTGAAATGAACACATACACTTTCACTTCCGACAGTAACGTCACTTATTTTCTTAGGACCGAAGAGATGTTTCTTCATTTCAAACAGCCAACAAATCTTCTTACCTCCCACTATTACCCACTTAGTTATACACTCCATTGGCCAGAGAATTGGTCGAAGGTCCTCTATGAAGGCATACATATTCTCATAATCAGTTTCAGGTTCGTCACCTTCCCCCACCAGGATATGAAACATACCATAAGGTTGAATCTCCCGAAGACCAATCATTCTAGTTACCTGAGTATCTTCTTCATGCATTAGGTTACGCACTTTTAAAGTTTGAGAGATTAACCTAAACCTAAGTTCCCTCTCCATAATAAACCTCTCCTCTTCTGTGAAGATAGCTTGTTCCTCGTCAGTTGCAGTAACCCACTTGTCGAAAGGGAGAATGGGTCTCCTGTGATCAGTCATCTCTTCAGCATATTTCCTATACCACCTCTGTGAGCGATCACATATATCGTCCATCAATGAGTCATATTTCTTATCCCACTTATTGATCTTCTCCGTATCCCCGTTCAAGGATGTATCAAAACTTATACCAAATTGATAAAGTTCTTCTAACCGTTTTAGAGAGTCCTTAACTTCCCATTCCCATCCCCATTCAAGTTCTTTCAAAAGCTCTTTCTCTGCATAATCAATACTATTATCGCTAAAAGGATAACACCTGATTTTTTCTATAATCTCTATTATTTTTTCTTTCATAATCACTAATAAGGTCTTTGAAATAAAAGAAATGCATTTCGGTCCCTTTCTTTTACTTATATATAGTAAATAATAAATATAATATAAAGAACAAGTTATGTTAGATACAGAATTGAAATTTTCCTATAAAGATGTTTCAATTGTACCGGCCGCAGTCAGCCCCATTGATTCAAGAAAAGACTGCAATCCCTATGTGGAGGAAGGAACTAATAAACTTCCTCTCTTCACTGCACCGATGGATTCGGTAGTTGGGATTAATAATATGGATCTCTGGGTCGCTCAGGGTATAACTCCGATCATTCCTCGAACAGAGTCTCTACAAGATCGCTTACAATTACTCAGTCTTGGGTATTGGGTAGCTATGTCTTTGGGAGAGTTTGAGGAATATTTCGTAAAATCTGTGTGGGACGGTTGGGATGGAAAATCCTTCCGTGTCCTCATCGATATAGCGAATGGTCACATGGAAAAGTTATACAACCTGGTCCGTTCAGCCAAGGCCCAGACGAAGAATCTTATTGTCATGGTGGGAAACATAGCAAATCCTGAAACCTATCTAGCGGCCGCTAGAGCTTGTGCCGACTACGTACGAGTTGGCATAGGGGTTGGTCGTGGTTGTATAACCTCGTCCAATACAGGGGTAGGATATCCAATGGCTTCTCTCCTGAGTGAGATTTCTTCTTTGAAGAAGCGGCTGTTAAATGAAGGCAGTCAATTGGTCCACACTATTCCTTACATAGTGGCTGATGGAGGAGTACGTGGATATAGTGATGCCATCAAAGCACTAGCATTAGGTGCAGACCGAGTGATGATTGGTTCTGTATTCACTAAAATGCTAGAAAGCGCAGCTCCCGGAACCGTCTCTTGGGTTAATCCTGAGGGCAAACAATTACAAGATGATCTAACGAAATTCATGGGTACCTATAAGGTTACCTTTGGTAGTGGCGAATTCATGGCGTGGGAAAGTGATGACACTCTTCTTGGGCCTGTTACTATCAAAAAGACGTTCTATGGCATGGCTTCCAAACGTGGCCAGTTAGCCATGAACGGTAAAAAGACTCATACGAGCGAGGGCATTGAAACAACACTTGATGTTGAGTATACCATGCATGCTTGGGTCGAGAATTTCACAGATTACCTACGATCAGCGATGTCATATGCAGGAGCAAGGGACCTGCAGCAGTTCACTACGAACACAAAGTTGGTCACAAACTCTGTTTCTGCTATTACAAGCATTAACAGATGAACAGAATGCAGAAGTATAGAGTGTTGCTAGAAGTCCATAGCTCGTATGTGTTCTTTCAATAAACAACACCGAAGTTTGCATTCGGGGATGAGGATCTATTACATATAGGTCCTTTCCTTTCTCTGCCTTATAGCTGATGGAAAGTAAAGAAATAATTCAACAGCACATTTCTGACGTATTAAAGTCAACGAAAGTTAAAACAACAGGCAGAATGATATTAAAGTCTATATGGCTTCTCTTGAAAAATCTCGTATTATTTGTTAAAGAGTGTTTTGTATACCTAGCTTATTTCCGAGTAAAAATGCCATGTATTGGGTTAGCTATAGAGATAGCAATAATTGTATTAGTAGGATTCTTCCCTAGTATATACTTCTATTCTAAGTTTAAAATAACAGACGATCGAATTGGTAAAATTAGATATGAAGTAGAGGATTCTATGCAACAACTAATGATATCTGCTGAATTACAAGGATGGGTAAGAGGTAAAAGAGAAGTCAGAGACTCACTTACACGAGAAAAAGAAAAGGCCGAAGAACTACAAAGACAACGAGCAGCAGCCTGGGCGGCTAGGGCTAAAGTTCAACAACAAGACAATGAAAAAGAGCAAACCAACCAAGAGCAATGATCAGTATAAGATACTGAGAATGATTGCACGTGATGAAGAACTTGAGAGAAATGATGGTAAATGGATAGCCATGAACCGAGTTTACAAGAACAAGAAGAAATATGATAGAAAGAGAGACAAGCGGGTTGACTTGGACTCTTTTTCTTTTTGTCCGACGGAAAAGCCTTATGAGTAGATATGAAATACGGTAAAAAGAAAAATTATCACATTAAATTTTGGTTAGCCCTATTTATTATAATAGGATGTATATCGTTTGTAATGATTACTTGGCCACAGCAAAGTATGAGGTTTATTCAAAACCACTTTGGTACTAAGAAAGACTCTACCTCTGTTGTAGACACTGCAAAAGTAGAGCCCGATGTAACAATGCAGAGTCCGCTTGATACGATTCGTGTGCCTCTCACGGTAGAAGGTCGAACGGCGTATCTCCTAGCCCACATCAATGGCGTTCCAACAAAGTTCATCCTTGACACGGGCTGTAGTGACGTTCAAATAGGTCGTGCAGAGTATGCTTTCCTCCTAAAGAATGGTTTTATTAAGGAGACCACCCTCGATGAGGATTCCGCCATGACCGTAAATGCTGATGGCTTTGAACATACGAAGGCCGTAATTACCGTGGATTCACTTTCCGTTGGCAATATACTTGTCCACGGTGTGAAAGTCTTCGTCGGAAGGAGCGTAGAGTCACCTAACCTCTTGGGACAGAGCGTCTTGGGAGAACTTGGGACTCTCCTCCTTAATTACGGTGAAAATGAACTGATCATAATCAGAAAGAATGAAGGTAGGAATAAGATACCTGAAGGGAACTCCTCCGGAAATTGAATTTTCCTTTGAGACGGGTAGTGGTAAGATCAGGAAGTGGAGAATAGCCGTTGCTTGGTATTTCCGACTTGTGACTTTAAAACAACATGTCTCAAAGAAGGATGGTTGTCTTTACCAGAGATGGGATAAATACCAATCGAAGGGAGCCAGACAAAAGAAAGGTGGATCAAAGTTCCACGAACATGTTAGTTATAAATCGTATATATGTTCAGAAAAAACGAAGACAGAAAGTATGTCCTAATTGATCTTCGAAAGAAGATGGGAAACATTAGAGATGCTTATGCCAGAGCCATGGTAGGCATCGACAAAGATGTGACTAGAAATCTTATCAACTACTTCAACCAGGAAGGGAAGATAGGAGAGGTCATAGACATTGACACCGGCCTAGAGGGTCGTATCTATCTAGAATCCATCGGGAACGGTGAGTTCTGGTATGCTGATAAGCTTAGAATTAACTTGGTTGGTTATGATGAGGAGAAGGAAAAGAACTTGTATAAGATCGAGGTCCTCGGTACTCATGGAAACCAGCACAAGACTTATGTCTGGGATGTTGACACAAGTGTTCTCATTCCCGAGCTTAAGTATGAAATTCAGAATAAGTTGAGAGCAGATATTCGTAAGTTTGATCGTCCAAGAAAATTTAAAAGAAGATGAGTAAGAAATTATTAATTGGGTTAATCGCCCTTGCCGGAATCATTGTGTTCGCTGTAATCACTATGGCTACTGCCTGGGGTTATCAGAACGATGAAGTTCGGTACGTTAACGAGTTTGAGTCTCAGAAGTCTAAGATTGAGGCTGTCCACGACAACATGTGGAAAACAATTCAGCAGAAGGCTGGTGTAAGTAAGGAGTATGCTGCTCAGTTCGACAGCATCTATACTCACATCACCTCCGCTAGGTATGACAAAAATGATGGTGTCCTGATGAATTGGATTCAGGAATCTAATCCTCAGTTTACAGCGGACCTGTACAAAGATTTATCTGTAGCTATTGAGGTAGAGCGCCAGAAGTTTTTGAATGCGCAGACTAAGATCCTAGACATTGTTCGAGAGCATAACAACATGCTTGACGTCGTTCCCTCTAAGTGGTTCTTAGGAGGACGAAAGAGGCTTGAGTGGGAGGTTATCTCCTCAACTACTACAAAGAGTGTAATGGACTCTAAAGTAGATGACAATGTCGATCTCTTCAATTGATTGGGGATTCTATCTTGCAGTATTTATAGCTATGGCGGTTGCCTTCTGGTTTATGGATAATGGAAATAACCAAGGCAATACATCATTAACATAGAGAACAAACCCTGTGGCCTGGAAACGGGTCATGGGGCTGTTTATTTTATAAACAAATGGAAGCATTAGTATTATTAATTCCTCTTGTATTATCGGGAGTATTAGTTTATTACTTGTATCAAAGAAATACTATTCATCAGGATTATACATTAGGACAAATCGTATTGATAGGTTTAGCCCCAACTTTTATTATAGGAATAGTTGTACTAGTGATGTCAATGGGAATGAGACATAGTAACTTTAGTGATACTGAATATCTTTCCTACTACATAACAAAAATTCGTCATACAGACGAGTGGGATGAGTGGATTCATAGAACATGTACTAGACAAGTACCTTGTGGGACAGATAGTAAAGGGAATACTAAGTATCGAACGGAAACTTACGATTGCTCTTATAGAGAATATCACCCAGAAAGATGGTTGAAATATGACAACAAAGGAGATGATATCTACATCGATCAAGACGAATTTGAAAGTCTTAGACGGAGATGGGGTACTCCCATGAGATTTATAGACATGCATCGAAACTATTATCGAATAGATGGTGATGCACAAGAGTACGATTGGGATGGTTCTTGGCAAACTTGTGAAACTTTTACTATCACTCACTCTTATGAGAATCGACTTTTAGGAAGTCAGAGTGCTTTTCGACTGAGAGAAGTTTCAAAGGAGGAAGCCAAGGAGTTAGGCCTTTATGATTACCCTTCCCCAGGTAGTTCGCCGATCATAGGAATTAATCCCTCTGACTATAATACTCAAAGGTTTAATTTTATCAACGCCTATTACGGAATGAATAAACAGATTCATGTATTCGTTCTAATTTGGCCTTGGGAAAAGGGAGCCTCTATTAGCGAAGATCAGAGAGCTTATTGGCAAGGAGGTAACAAAAATGAGTTCGTAGTTTGTATAGGAAAAGATTCGAGAGATTCTATAAGATGGGCTAGATGTTTCTCCTGGCAGGATGATATTACGATGGATGTTAAGTGCAAAGAATTTCTCTTATCTAATCCAAAACTCGACCTAGAGAAATTATCTTATTGGATTGAAGGAAACCTGTCAACATGGAATCGTAAGCCTTTCCACGACTTCGATTATATTAAATCTTTCTTAACCAGCGGACAGAGAATTGCTATTATATGGACAGTAGTAATATTATCTATTATAGGAGTAATCCTACAAGCCTTTCTCTTAACTAATGGGCCTAAAAATAGAGAACGATATCCTTACTACTGAATATGAATAGTAGAAAGGTTAAATGCCCCATTTGTGGGGAAGAAACAGACATTAGTGTCACTAGGAAAGAGACCTTCCGTGGGATGTTAGAGGATATTGATGGTTATTCTATAGGACAATTTAATTGTCCAATATGTGGATTAACTTATAGAACAAAGCTCTACCCAGAGAAGGCCCCTGAAAATCTTATGATTGAGGAAATTAAGCAAAAGCTTGAATTCCTTACAGATGAGATAGATCAGGATTACGGGAACGACACTGATCGTGTGATTGGTGTCCTCCTGCGATTAAAGATTGCAAAAGAGAAAGGAATAGAGCATGTATCTATACATGACGCTACCGACTATCTTGGACCAATCCCCTGAAAATCTTATAACTGTGAACTAATGTTGTTATATGGTCTGGCAGAACCCTCTAAGTGATTGAGAGCTCTTTCACTTGAAGGGCCAAGCCGGAACAGGATCTGCATAGACCCTGAACATATATCAACACTTCATAACCTGAAATTTATATTATAACACAAAACAACAAACTAAATTAGAGCAAACCCTAGTGATAACATCATGCCCAGAAAACGATGAAATCACAAGACAGACCACAAGTTTGTCTATTAGGGGATACTCTAAACCGATTAACACAACAAAAACAACCTTTAATGTTCTATTATCAAGGGTGTAGGAATATCAAAAGTCAGTTGCCTTGCTAACCTACTACTTTCCCAAGGGTGACATGGTAATAGAATATTAAAAACACTTTTATAACGATATAGGCACTTAAAGCAGCGCAGTGTTTAAGACTGATGGTGTGAAGGAGAGGTGGGATGTCTAGTCGCACCTTTAAGTGCCACGAACACGATAACTTAAATTAGTGTATATGGGCCAGCACACTTCGGAACTTGCTTCTGAAGAGGAACCTGTTGGAATCAGGTATACTAAGTTACAAATTACTGTGGTAGTAGGTGATGAAAATCAAAGAAGCCTACGTAAATTATTACTCACTAGGAATCCTAAGGAGTAATAGGTTCCACAACCAAAATATAACACGGATACAGACTAACAACTGAAATTAATCGCTGCATAGTGATTAGTCTAAGTTGAAGGAAAGTTGACGTTTTATTTTTCTCCCCCCCCCCC